>OJHF01000003.1_pt1 | contig 108932 bp, 98 predicted proteins | sample 1594891 | NCBI WGS metagenome assembly OJHF01 (sample SAMN05416737, study PRJEB24817) | seawater metagenome | isolation source: Sea water | place: Canada:Atlantic | collected 2013-07 | reverse complement strand
AAAAGACCAGCTCAATTCATCAACAAGCTTCTGGCTCCGTTTCCTGGGGCCACTTCAGAATGTTGCATTATCTCGTCTCAGTCCTTTCTTGTTTCTCTGCTGGCGGAGAATCCGTGGGTGCTGGCAGAAGTGTGTGAAAAAAATAACCCCAGGGCACCCAGTGGTGGTCTGGGGCGGGTTCTTTGATCGGAATTCTCAGTTAGCGAAGGCCAAGGCGGCGTTGGTATCGCAGAGGGCTTACTTTCTGATGCAATAGATCCGAGCAGAGGTGCGGAGGAGGAGGCTTTTTCCGGCGATGGCAGGAGTGGCCATACCCATGTCGTCTTCGGCGAGTTGGTTGGTGTGAAGGAGCTTAAAATCCTTACCTGCTTTGCATACATTGGTTCCCCCATCTTCGTTGAAGCAGAAGATTTTTCCTTGGTAAGCCCAAGGGGATGCGGTGAATCCGGTGGAGCCGGGGAGGCGTTGTTTACCGTAGATCTCTGCTCCGGTTTTGGGATCGAGGGCGGAGAGGTAGCCGCGGTCGAGGAGAATGTAGATTTGATCCTGGTAGAGGAGAGTTGAGGGATTGTAGGGGGCTGCCTTCCAGTTACTCCAGGCGATGTATTTGTTCGAAGTTTTTTTTGAACTCACCGAGATGTCACCATTGGCACCGGGGCGGATGGCGTAGAGCGGTCGGGACTTGTCGCCGACATAGCCGGAGGACAGGTAGAGCAATCCGTCGTGAGAATACGGCGTAGCGATGGTGATACTGGACATGCCTTTTAAGGACCAGATTTCCTTCCCGAGCAGATCGTAGGAACAGGTGCGGCCGGATCCGGGGACGACGATTTCAGTGCGTTGTTCATTTTGCCAAATGTAGGGGTTGGACCAGTTGGACTTTTCCTGGCGTGGCGTTTTCCAGATCTCCTTGCCGGTGTCTTTTTGGAGGGCGATCAGAGAAGACTCTTCCTCGTTGTCGTTGACGAGGTAGAGGTGGTCTTTGTGCAGAACGGGCGAAGAGGCGGTTCCCCATCCATAGCGAGTCTTGTAGGCAGGTATTTCGCGGGACCAGTTTAGGTTTCCTTCAAAGTCCAAGGCATAGAGTCCCTGACCACCGAAATAGCAGTAAACTAGCTTGCCATCGGTGACCGGAGTCTCAGAGGCGTAGGAGTTTTTTAGATGGATGGAAGACTTGGGTTTTCCACGATGGACTTCCTTGTCCCAGAGGATTTTTCCGGAATCCAGATCGAGACAGAGAACTTTCCAAAGATGAATAGATTCGGGAATATCGGGGCGGTTTCCTCCGAAATAGAGTCCCTTTTTCGGGCTCTCGGTATCACCTAGGTTGACGACGGTGGTAAGGAAGACCCGCTTGCCCCAAACGACAGGGCTGGACCAACCCCGGCCGGGGATATCGGTTTTCCAGGCGACGTTTGCGGTGCTGGACCAGGTGTCGGGAAGGCTGGGGTTTTCGGAAATCCCGCGCGAGCCGGCCCCGCGAAAGGCGGGCCAATTTTCCTGGCCGGGAAGTGGGAGCAGAAGAGTGAGGAAGAGGAGAAAAGGGCGCATATAATAAACGATTTTCAAGAGAGAATCGTGCTTTTGGCCGAAAGGCGAACAAAGAATGTTGGGAGATTTCTAAGAAAGATTGATTTTAGATGTCACAAATAGGGACTCCGGCGCCAATATTGTGTGGAAATCCTTCCGTTTAATCTTATGAATTTTTTTGTTTTATCAATATGGGTTTGTCTTTTGATGGTGTCCTTGGCTGCCGGTCCACGGGATACTGAGTGGAAGAAGGTGGCTGCGGCAATGAGCAAGGATCAGCCGAAAACGCAGATCGAGTTGCTGATCGAAATCGAGAAAGCGGCCTTGGCTGAGGGGAAATGGGCGGAGGCTTCGCGAGCGATGGCTCAGCGGATTGCGACGGAGGGTAAGATCGAGGGGGCCGCCTTGGTGATTAAGAAGTTGGATGCGGAGCTGAAAACGGCTCCCGAGCAAGTGAAGCCGGTCTTGCGGGTTTTGGCGGCGGGCTGGATGCATCGCTATTACCGGCAGAACCAGTGGCGGTTTGCGCGGCGGAGTTCGACAGGTGAGCCGGCGGGTGATGATTTGGAAACTTGGGATCTGGCGCGCATTCTTTTGGAGATTGATGAGCGGATGCAATTGGCTCTGGCCGACGCGGCGGCCTTGAAGGCGATTCCGGTTGGCGATATCGCGGAGCTCTTGACGGTGGGGGAATTTGGCGACGAGTGGCGGCCGACGATGTTCGATTTCGTGGCGCATCAGGCGTTGAGTTTCTATTCAATGGAAGTGGTGGCGGTTTCGCGACCGGTGGAGGCTTTTGTGATCGAGGCTGATTCACCGGTGTTCGGGTCAGCCGAAGAATTTTTGGCATGGGAGCCAACGACGGAGGATAAGGAGTCGCCGAAATTCCGTGCGCTGGGGATTCTCCAGAAGTTGTTGGATTTTCATCGTGGTGATGAGCGTCAGGATGCCTTTCTGTTGGCCGACCTTGAGCGATTGCGATGGGCGTCGGTAGCGGCGCCGGGGGAGGATATGGATGCCCTATTTGAGAAGGCTCTCAGGAGATTTATCGATCAACATGCCGGGCACTCTATCAGTGCCTGGGCTCGGGTAGATTTGGGTGGGATACTTGTTTCGCGAAAGGAGCCCAAGGAGGCTCATGCCGTTTTTCTGGCGGGCGCAGAAGCTTTTCCGGATCATTCTTTTGGCAAGCTTTGTCGAAACGGAGTGCAGGGCCTGGAGCAGCGGCAGTTGTCTCTTTCGACCCGAACTCATTGGACTCCGGCGGGGGAGGAAATCCATATCACCCATCGAAATTTGAAGCGAGTTTGGTTCCGATTCTATTCAGTGGCTTTTAAGCCGGGGAAGGAGACCATCAGAAGAGACACGTTACCTGATCGCGAAAAATGGTTGCCTGCAATGCTCAAGCGGGAACCGGTGCGAGCATGGGAGAGTGCTTTGGTGAATGAAGGGGATTACGCGTCGCAAAGTATCTCTCTGGAAGCTCCAAAAGATCTACCGGATGGCTATCATGTCTTGGTAGCGAGTACGGATGAGGAATTCTCGCTGAAGGATAATGCAGTTTCGGTGGTCGGAGTGCATGTCACGCCGCTGGCACTGATTGTTGCCGAGCGGATGGATGGTGGCTTGGAGGGCCATGTTGTGGATGCGGTGACCGGGGCTCCGCTGGCGGGAGTAGATGTTGGGGCATGGAGCATGGATGAGAAACGAGTTCTGAGTGGGAAGACGAAGACGGATGAGTCGGGATACTTTCGCTTTAAGAAGAGGAAGAGTTCGCAGTTTTTGGTCATCGCAAATCGAGGGTTTCAACGTGCGGTGACACGACTTTATGCGGGGAATCGTCTACTCCTCAAGGAACACGATCAGAACATTGCGGTGTTTTTCACAGATCGGGCCATTTACCGTCCTGGGCAGACTGTTCACTTTAAGGGGATTCGGTACTTAAAGAATCAATCCAAGGCTAAATATGAGCTTCTGAAGGAGACGGAAGGGACCGTGCTGTTTCGTGATCCGAACCGGAAAGAAATTTCAACATTGAAAATTTTCACCAATGAACGGGGGTCATTTTCAGGGAGCTTCACGGCACCAACCGGCAGCGTCTTGGGGCGATTTTCGATATCGCTAGCGCAGGAAAGTGGTGCCGCTGCGATTCGGGTGGAGGAATACAAGCGACCAAAGTTTTTCACGAAGATCGACGTTCCCAAGGAGGCCGCTGCTTTGGGTGAGAACATCACGATGAAGGTTCGGGCCGAGGCCTACACCGGTGCTCCAGTTGACGGAGCGAAAGTGAGTTGGCGCGTGACACGGACGCCCCGGCTGCCGGCCTGGACCCGCTGGTGTTGGTGGGTGACTCCGGCGCGATCGAATACCGAGGAAATTGCCCATGGGGTTTCCGAAACGGCGGCGGATGGCTCGGTGATGATTGCCTTTGTAGCGAAGCCCGACGAGTCGGTGAATGAGGAGTTGGAACCGATCTTTGATTTTTTGGTGACAGCAGATGTGACCGGAGGAGCAGGAGAGACACGCTCGGCGAACAGGCGGGTGTTGGTGGGATATACGAGGTTGAAGGCTTCTCTTTCCGCCGCCGAATGGTTGGAGTCGGGCAAGGAGTTGGACTTCAAGGTGCGGACGGAGTCGCTCGATGGCGAGGGCCGGAAAGCCAAAGGAGTGATGGAGATTTATCGCTTGAAGGAGCCGGAAGTTTGCCCTCGACCTATGAGAGATGATCGGCAATCTGAATCAGTTGAAGATGATCAGGGGAAAGGTGCTTCCATCGATCCGAACAGTTGGGAGCCGGGTGAGCTTGTGAAAGAATTCGAGGTGCAGACGAATGCCGAAGGTGAGGCTGTCGTGAAGTTCTTACTAGAGGCCGGGGCCTATCGCTTAATATTTGAAACGAAGGATGCGAATGGGCGCAAGATTCAGGCACTGCTGGGAATCGAAGTGGTGACGCCGGATGCTGAGGATTTTCCGACGCCAATGCCGTTCTTTACCGGGGCGCCCGCTTGGTCGGTGGAGCCGGGAGATTTTGCTGCGGTATTTTGGGGGAGTGGACACGAGGAAGCGCGAGCCTGTGTCGAGTGGTATCAGAATAGTCGCTTGCTCAAGCGTGAATGGTCCAAGGAAGGGCAGACGCAGCAGATATTTACCTATCCCATTGAGGAAAAAAATCGGGGCGGCATTACCGTGGTGGTGCGCCAGGTCACGATGAATCGGATGCATCAGTTTCAAAGGGTGATTCGGGTGCCGTGGACTAATAAGGAGCTGAAGCTCCGTTGGGAGCACCTCGTTTCGAAGCTGGAGCCGGGGGCGAAGGAAACCTGGACGGCGGTCGTCGAAGGTGCGAGCGGTGAGGCGGCGGTCGCAGAAATGGTGGCTACGATGTATGATGTTTCACTTGATGCGTATGCACCGCATGGTTTTCAGACTCTGATGGGGATTTTGAGAACTGAATGGGGGGCTAATCGCCGTGCTCAGTTTAGTAGTTCGATGGGCCGACTGGAGGTTCGAGCTAGGTTTGATTATAAGAGGAATTTTGGAATTTATCCGAAGTTTAGGGACTATCGAAACGAGCTTCAGTTGTATGCTGGAGGTGGCGATAGGAGATCGGGCTGGGGTGGTGGCGGTAGTAGAGACTTTATCCGATTCAAAAGTGACATGTCTGTCTTTGGGGCCGTGGCCGGGATCCCTATGTCAATGCCTACCTCAGCAATGGCCCCTATGGCCGGGGCTTTTTCGAATGCTGATGAAGGTGAGTCCGCGGTGCACGGTTTTTTAGATGGCTCGAATGTTGGCGCTGGGGAAATGAGTTCCGATGTCTCCCAAGTGAAGGCTCGCAAGAATTTGCAAGAGACCGCATTTTTCTTTCCCGCTCTCACCAGTGATGCGGATGGCAAGGTGCGAGTGAGCTTCACAATGCCGGAGGCTTTGACGAAGTGGCGTTTTCTCGGGATGGCTCATGATGCCAATTTTCGCTCGGGCATGCTGGAGGGAGAGACCATCACGGCGAAGGATCTGATGGTGCAACCAAATCCACCGCGTTTTGTGCGGGAGGGTGACGTCTTGGAGTTCACCGTCAAGGTGACGAACCAGAGCGAGAACGAGCAGAGCGGAACGGCGAGGTTCACCTTGGTGGATGCAGCCACAGATGAGGATCGCACCGCGGCAATGGGGATCGCTTCACCCGATCAAAAATTCACGGTGCCTGCCAAGGAAAGCCGGACTTTAAAGTGGAAAATCGCAGTGCCGGATGGGGCGGGATTTCTAAAATATAAGGCCGTGGCGGCGACTAACGATCTTACCGATGGCGAGGAAGGCTGGTTGCCGGTGCTTTCACGACGGATTTTGGTGACGGAGTCGATGTCACTGCCGATCCGAAATGCCGGGACTAAGAAGTTTGAGTTTACGAAGCTGCTTGAGAGTGGCGGATCAGAGACTTTGGAAAACCGCTTTCTCCACGTGCAAGGAGTGTCGCAACCTGCTTGGTATGCGGTGATGGCGCTGCCGTATTTGATGGAGTATCCCCACGAGTGTTCCGAGCAGACTTTTAATCGGTATTACGCGAACGCGCTGGCTCGACACATCGCAGGATCCGATCCGAAGATGCGGCGAATTTTTGATCAGTGGAAGTCAGGGGGGGATGTTCTCGACAGTCCGCTGATGAAGAACTCGGATCTCAAAGGCATCTTGTTAGATGAAACTCCCTGGTTGCGAGAGGCCACGAATGAGGCTGCCGCGAGGCGTCGGGTAGGTTTGTTATTTGATGAAAATCACATGAACCACGAGCTGGAAAAGGCTCTGCGCAAGCTGAGCAAAATGCAGCGTGGGGATGGCTTGTGGCCATGGTTCCCGGGTGGACGGGGGAGTGAGTATATCTCGCTCTATGTCACGACGGGATTTGCGCGCTTACGGTCGTTGGGAGTGGCGACAGATATTACGCCCGCATTAAAGGCCTTGGTGCCTTTGGACGGGATCTTGACCAAGCGGTATGAACGCTTGCGAAAGAACAATGATCTGGATGAGATGAATTTGACCCCTTGGGTTGCGCATCATCTTTATACTCGGACTTTTTTTCTAAAGGACAAGAAATTGAGCCAGCGGGACAAGGTGGCATTTGACTACTTTAGTGGTCAGGCGAAGGAACATTGGGTGGGGTTACAAAGTCGGATGTCGCGGGTGCATGTCGCGCTGGCCTTACATCGACTGGGTGACAAAGAGATTCCGAAGTTAGTCACGCGCTCGTTGAAGGAGAACGCGAAGGTTACCGAGGAGCAGGGGATGTTCTGGAAGGACAGTGAGGGAGAAGGGTGGTGGTGGTGGCAGGCGCCCATCGAGACGCAGGCCATGATGATCGAAGTTTTCAGGGAGGTGGATCAAGACGCCAAGGCAGTCGATGATTGTCAGGTTTGGTTGATCAAGCAAAAGCAGGTGGGTGATTGGAGAACGACCAAAGCGACGGCCGATGCAGTTTACTCATTGTTGATGGGCGGCGGGAATTTGCTGGGATCGGATGCCTTGTTGAAAATCTCTCTGGGTGGCGAAGAGGTGAAGCCGGAAAAGGTCGAGGCGGGGACAGGCTTTTATGAAAGCCGATTCGTCGAAGGAGCGGTGAAGCCGGCGCTCGGGAAGATCGAGCTGACCAAAAGTGATGAAGGCGTTAGCTGGGCGAGCGTCCACTGGCAGTATCTTGAAGATATGGCCAAGGTTACGAAGGATGAGGGCGCGCAGCTGAAGTTGGAGAAGAAGCTCTTTGTGAGAAAAAACACCAACAAGGGTCCTGTGCTGGTGGCCTTGGATGGCGCGGTTAAAGTGGGTGATGAACTGGTGACGCGCGTGATTCTTCGGAATGATCGGGCGATGGAGTTTGTTCATCTGAAGGATCTCCGGGCAAGTGGCACCGAGCCGGTGAACGTCTTGAGCGGTTACCGTTGGCAGGATGGCTTTGGATATTATGAAGTGACGCGAGACACCGCGAGCCACTTTTTCATCGATCGTCTTCCGCCGGGCGTGCATGTCTTCGAAACGAGCGTGCGGGTCCAGCATGCCGGAGAGTATCAGACCGGGATCGCGGAAGTACGCTGCATGTATGCCCCTGAGTTTGCCTCCCATAGTGCAAGCGTGGGGATTCGGGCGGAGTAAATGTCTTCAAGTTCCTGCGGCCCTGCCAAGCTTGCAGTTCGAGTGCGAATCCCGCAAAAGGAGTGCGTGAGTTTTCAAGTCGTCATGGAGGCCGTGTTGCCGGTCTATCTGATCGCAATGATCGGCATGTTTCTAAAATGGGTAAAAATGGTCACCTCTGATATGGAAAAGGGGCTTTTTAAGGTCATTATTCATTGCCTCTATCCCTGCCTCATTCTTGATAAAACCTTGGGGAATGATTTGGTGCGGCAAGGGGATGTCTTGGGGTGGGGGATTGGGCTGGGTTTTGGACTTGTTGTTACCGGAATGGCGGCAGCTTGGATTGTGGCAACTTGTCTGGGTCTCAAGGCCGGAAGTGGAAAACGGACGTTTGCTTTTGCGGGTGGAGTCCAAAATTATGGCTACACTGCGATCCCGATTCTCATGGCTCTTTTTGTGATCGATGGAAATGACGAAGTGCTGGGGGTTCTTTTTTTGCACAGCTTGGGGGTGGAGATCGCGATTTGGGTGGTGGGGCTCATGGTGTTGACGGGGACGGTAATTCGTAGTCCGAAGCAGTTGATCAATGGGCCTATTGTTGCCGTGATCCTGGGAATTGGACTTTCTTGGAGCGGGGGATGGAAATTTTTCGATTCTGAAAGTTCGGGGTTTCTGGGTGCGATTCTTCGACAAACAATGAGTTGGTTGGGAGGATGTGCCTTTCCTGTTGCGTTGCTTCTCATTGGAGCGACTATCTTCGATCTGATTGGGAAGGAACGATTGGATCCAAAAATTACGATTGGAGCCTGCTTGGTGAGACTTTTGATCATGCCAATAGTTATTCTTTCTGCGGCAAAGTTTCTGCCGATCGCGGTGGCGCTGAAGCAAGTTCTCCTGGTGCAAGCGGCGATGCCGGCGGCTGTGACCCCGATTATTCTCGCTCGTCACTACGGGGGCAGTCCCGGTGTGGCCGTCCAGATGGTTCTGGCGACATCTGCGCTTGCGTTGATCACGATACCCATTTGGATTTCTTGGGGTGTGCAATTCGTATTTTAGTGTATTTTGGATATTGTGAATGGAATGAAATTTTTCTTATTTGTCATCCTCTATGCTTGTCTCCCTGTTTCGGCGCAGCTTTCGGAAAAGATCGCAAAGGCGGCAGAGGCGATTCTCGGAGAAAATATTGGAGATCGTTTTTTCTACTATCCGACATCGAAGGGGCCTCATGATCCTGCTGATTATGGGTTTGAGCACGAGGAAGTTACCTTTCCGAGCGAGGATCAGACGAAGTTGCATGGTTGGTTTCTCCCGGCGAAAGGGGTAGAAAAGGCAAAGGGCACGGTGGTTTTTTCGCATGGGAACGCCGGGGCGGTGGCGCATCATCTTGGATTCATCGCCTGGGCGATCAAGGGTGGCTACAATGTGCTTCTTTACGATTATCGCGCCTTTGGGAAATCGGAAGGAAGCTTGGACCGAAAAGGAATCGTGGAAGACGTACGCGGGGCATTTGCCTATGTGAAGACGCGAAAAGATGTCGACCCGAATCGACTGATCTCTTTTGGTCATAGCCTTGGAGGGGCAAAATCCATTGCCGCCTTGGGAGAGAAGCCCGTGAAGGGCCTGCGTGGGCTCATTAGTTTTGGGGGGTTCGGTTCTTATAAAGAAATGGCACTACGAGTGGGCGGGAAGTTTGGAGCCCGCCTTGTCGGTGACGATTACTCTCCCCGAGACTACGTCGAAAAATTGAGTCCAATTCCCGTCCTCTTTATTCATGGAGTAAAGGATGGCGTGGTCCCGCTCTCCCAAGCGCGTGAACTTTTTAAGAAGGCGAAGGAGCCCAAGACCTTTATCGAGGTTAAGGAGGGTAATCACAATGATGCTCTCTGGGTCGACGACAAAGCCGGAGTGAAAAAGCTCTTAGGATGGATGGAGAAGGTGTTGAACTCACCGCAAAATGATGGAGAATAGGAGCATGAAATTCGCTGTCCTTGCTACGCTTCTCATTGGAGGTCTCTTCGCTGAGGAGAGGCCGGTCGTGGTTCGGGGTCATGTTTTTGCCTGGCCTTTTTTGGAATTGAAAGAAATGAAGCCGCGTGGTGGCTCGACCCAAGGGGCTGAGGTCACCTTAGATAAAGCAGCATCGGATCATTGGGAAAAACTGCAAAAAGCAGTAACTAAGAAGGAGAAGGATCGACGTGCGATTATCGCGATGGCCGGGGACTACCGTGTTAGTTTTGATTTTCTCGAAACGCTTGGATTCAGCGAAAATTACAAGCCGCCAAAGCCCTATTTTTCTTGGGGGACCGAGAGTGTCGAGGTTTTACATGATTCTCCCGACTTTGTCTCCCTTCAGCACACTTTGGTCATGTATTTTAAGGATAAGGATGGCAAGGAGATGGGTCCGATGGTGATGAAGCACTGGCGTCAGGACTGGCGATTTGAAGACGGAGATCTTCATGTTTACGTGGGGGATCAAACTTGGGAACGTCGTTTGGTTAATGCCACTCCCGGTTTTTGGACCCAGGCTGTTTATCAAGTGGACGACTCTCCGAGATATGAAGTGATGGGGCGATGGAAGCACGAAGGGGGGATGTCCGTGTGGCAAAGTGACGATTGCTGGCGTCCGCTACCGAGACGGGAGTTCTCGGTGCGCGACGATTACAATATTCTCGCCGGGCGGCATGAAATTACGATCACCGGAACGGGCTGGGTGCACATACAGAATAATCAGAAGCTCCGGCTCGATGAGATCGGAAATAAGAAGTATGTGGGCCAAGAGCTTGGCGTGAATCGATACGAACGGATCAGTGCTCCTTCATTGTCCAAAGCAAGTGAGACGTTGAAAAAGACGGGTGATTATTGGGCTGAAGTACGCGAGATGTGGGCTGAGGTTTATCAGAAGAACGAGCGTTTTTCCCTAAAATCAAAAGTCGACGACAAGAAGCTTTATCAGCACCACTTTGCTTATGCCTCAAAAATTGAACAGGAGGGATATGATCCGGAAGCAGGTCGAAAGCATGCCCGCGAAACCATTCTTAAGTTCCTAGGTGGTGGAGCAGGATCTCCAGGGAAATATTAATGGCTCAACTCCATGTCATTTGCGGAGCTGCTGGGGTGGGGAAAAGTAATTACGGCAAAAAACTGGCGAAAGTGCTGAGGGCCTGTTTTCTCGATAGTGACACGGTTACCGAGCAGGAATGGTGGCTGCGGGAATGGATCCTGACGATCGGGACTCTCCGCAGTATCGGGCTGAGTTTCGAAATGCCGTCTACGAGTGTTTGTATGCAGTTGCTGAGGAGAATCTTCCCGGAATTTCCGTCGTGCTCGTGGGGCCATTTACCCGCGAGATTCATGAGGAGGTTGGAAACGTAACTTGAAATTTCGATTCGAGGTGGAAGTGGTGGTGTCACAAATGTTATTTGTGACGAGATTGTTGGAAGAGGGCGAATCGAGAAATGGGCAAACCCAAGGGACGCTTGGAAGCTTCAGCACTGGGATCTGTATGTGCAGAAATCGGTTCATTCGCCGCCCGTCTTTGATTATGAATTGGTCAGGACTTGATTCGTCTTATCATCCTGATAAATCTCTTCCATGTGGATTTGGTCAAAGCTCTCGGCAATCAAATGGATTGATGCTTGGGAAGAGAGATTTTATGGAAACCCAAATTCGGTTATTTCCGAAATCAAGGGAGGTAAAACGATCAGAGTCGAGGTCTATTGTGAGACCGAGATGGAAGGGCAGGAAATTCAAGTTCAATTCGGCGGAAGTGTTCGTGAACTAAAATCGAAGAACTGGGCCGCTATGGGACCAGCCAATACCACGTCGATTATCATTCGCGATCGATTGGTGATTTCCCCCTTGGTGGATCGGGAAGCAGTTTTAAAAGACTATCCGGACCGGCATGTTATCGTTATTCCTGCCGAAATGGCCTTTGGGACGGGGGATCATCCAACGACGGCGACCTGTCTCAGACTCTTGGTTGATCGTTCGCGAGAGATTGAAAAGGGTTGGAGTCTTCTTGATTTGGGGACCGGAAGCGGTGTTCTGGCGATTGCGGGAAAAATGTTGGGTGCGGGCATGGTGAAAGCCTTTGATTTTGACGCAAAGGCTGTCGAAGTGGCATCACTTAACGTCGAAAGGAATGACGTCGATAATCTCGAAGTCTTCGAGGCCGATGTCTTCAAGTGGAAGAACCGGGAGAAATTCGATGTGATTGTGGCAAACCTATTTTCGACGGTTCTTATCGAAGCCCTGCCTTTAATAGAAAAGTGGATTCATCCACAGGGAAGGCTCATTTTGTCGGGTATCCTCTATGAACAGTGGGATGAGGTCTGCGCCACTGCAAAAGGCTGTGGTTTTGATTTACTCGGTCACAAAAAGATAGGGAAGTGGGTTACAGCGCAATTTGACGCATCTTCGTAGACGAAAAATAAGCCAACGCTGCCGCATTTCTCTTGCATGAGAGACTCTTGCCGTGCAGAAAAATATTGCTCCCCGGGGAGAAGTTTGCCGTTTGGCTCCATCATCTTCTTCGCCCCGGTTCTGGGGTGAAATCTATACACGATTCCATGGAAAGTATTTCTAGCCGCATTCAGTCCGTCAGTCCGTCCCTGACTCTCGCCGTGACCAATCAAGCCAAGGCGCTTCGCGCTGCCGGCGAAGAAGTTTATGGTCTCGCCGGGGGTGAACCCGACTGCGATACCCCAGATTTCATCAAGCAGGCGGCTTACACGGCCCTCACCGAAGGAAAGACGAAGTATACTCCTGCTGCTGGAATTCCTGAGTTGCGCGAGGCGATCTCCGAAAAGCTCAAGACTCAGAATGAGGTAGAGTATGAGCCTAAGCAGATCTGTGTCACCAGTGGTGCGAAGCAGGCTTGCTTCAATGCGATTCTTTCTGTGGTGGAAGAGGGAGATGAGGTGATCATTCCTGCTCCTTATTGGGTCAGTTATCCTGAGATGGTCAAAATGGCGGGCGGCGTTCCTGTTATTGTGGAGACGAAAGAGAGTAACAAGTGGAAGATCACAGCAGGCGAGTTCGAGGAAGCGATGTCTCCCCGGACCAAAATGATCATTCTTAATACTCCGGGAAATCCAACCGGATCTGTCTACAGCAAAAGTGAGATCGAGGCAGTGGTCGAAGTTGCTTCTTATGAGGACATTGTAATCCTCGCCGACGAAATTTATGAGCATCTAGTTTATGGTGAAGAAAAGCATGTGAGTGTGGCCTCGGTAAACGAGGATGCTTACAACTTGACGATAACGGTGAATGGATTCTCCAAATCGCACTCAATGACGGGCTGGCGGATTGGCTACACAGCCGCTCCCATCGCTTTAGCTGAGGCTTTGGTTAAGATTCAGAGTCATACCAGTTCGAATGCCACGACGTTCGCCCAGTATGGGGCTCTTGCAGCATTGAAGGATCCTGAATCAGAAGAGTTCATTGATAACCTCAGGGGTGAGTACGATGTGCGTCGCCAGTTCATGCTTGCGCGCCTCAAGACAATTCCTAATATCAGTGTGGTAGAACCTAAAGGGGCTTTCTACTTCTTTGTTAATTGCACGGAACTAGGTCTCAAGTCTGGTAATCTCTGCGACAAGCTTCTTACCCGCTACAAGGTAGCAGCAGTCCCCGGGGTTGCCTTTGGCCATGATATGGGAGTTCGCTTGAGCTACTGCACGACTTTGGATGTTCTTAATGAGGGAGTTACTCGTTTCGAAGAGTTCTGCCGAGCTCACTGAAGGCGGTAGTCAGTAATTTTGCTAAAAGGTCCGGGGAATACCCGGGTCTTTTTTGTTCCCGGATCAAAACAACAGCAAAAGGGAAAAGGAGCAGCGCTCATGAGTTCTTCTCTAGTTCTTCCACCTCATGAACAGTGGTTGTGGTTCCGATGGAAGGGAAGACTCTGCGGACAATTCTTTTGAGGCCTGAATCTTAAGATGGATTATTCAGGTGTTCTTGAAGCACTTTTATTGAGTTCTTTGATCACTTCTTTGGTGATGTCTGTTCCGTCGAGCAGATAGAGAACGACGGGGAGCTGAGAGCTAGTTGACCCGATCATATCGATGACGAAATCAAAGCTCATTTCATCACCGGTTTTGGTAGTAGCAATGTCATTACGATTTGCTCTTTCATGAGCCGCGAACTCTTTATTGATATTCCTTTGTTCGCCTCAACGCCATTCCTTCCATTCTTTGGAATGGCCTGGGAGTCACCCGAAAATCAGGAAAAGATCCAAGCGGGAATCTTCGATCACTGCAGGGGTTTCTTCTTTTTCGGTGAGTTTCCTATATTTCGCCATCGCAGCGTCGTGCTTCTTTTTCGTTTTCTTAAATTGATGTTTATTTTGACTGTTCAAGCATCCGCAGGAGAGAAATCTCTGCCTTTGCGCGCACCTCTTCGGGGAGTTCGACTTGTGGGCTGAGATTTTCAAGACAAGCGTGCAGTTTTTCAAGGGTGTTCATCTTCATGTAGCGGCAATCAGCGCAGGCGCAATGGTCGGTGGGGCCAGGGATGAGGTTCTTCTCTGGAACCTCTTTTTGAATGCGATGAAGCATTCCTGATTCAGTGACGATGATGATGTTTTTCGAGGTCGATTCCCGGCAAAAATGCACCATTTTTTCGGTGGAGCATACTTCATCAGCAAGAAGTCGGACCGCTTTGGTGCATTCCGGATGAGCGATAACTTTGGCGTCAGGATATTCATCTTTGATTTTCTGGATCGACTCCCTGGTGAATTCGACGTGAACGTAGCAGGAGCCTTGCCAGAGATCCATCTTGCGACCTGTCTGCTCGATAACCCATTGGCCAAGGTTGGCGTCGGGAACAAACAAGATTGGGCGATCTTTTGGGGCTTGATTGACGATTTTAGGAGCGTTTCCTGAGGTGCAAATAACATCGCAGAGAGCTTTAACTCCTGCTGAGCAATTGATGTAAGCGATAACGTAGTAATTTTTGTCCTTTTGCTCTTCCAGATAAGCTTCGAGCTTGTCGGTTGGGCAGGCTTGCTCGAGAGAGCATCCGGCATCTTTATCGGGAAGAACGACGGTTTTATTGGGATTTAAAATCTTAGCGGTCTCGGCCATGAAGTGCACACCGCAGAAGACGATAACATCGGCATCGGTTTCCTGGGCCCGGTAGGCGAGGCCCAGGGAATCGCCGACGTAGTCCGCAATGTCCTGAATGGCACCGATTTGGTAATTGTGGGCGAGAATGACAGCGTTGCGCTCTTTTTTGAGGCGAAGGATGTCTTCTTTGAGATCGAGAACGGGGGAATTTGCCATGCCGAAAGGTCTTGAAAAAAGGGGCCGAATTCCAGCCTTTTTCACGGGAGATTAACCAAGTATTTGAATTTGGCAGCGGTGTTGGGCTCCTTCCGCGATGGCGAGGCGATCTACTTTGGTATTTCCAATGAGGATGGTCTTCTTCCGGAGAGAGGGGACCTGTGCAGGAAAATTTCGGTAATGTGACCGTCGATGATGCTTTCGTCGGTTTCGACTGAGTTAAGGAGCTTCGAGGTGGGCCATTTTCGACCTAAGTTCCGTCGGTGATTTAAAGAAGGAGCGGAGGCAGGTTTTGTGCTCAACGCAAGGCTCTTTCGCCTGAGGATTGGACGAGGAAAGAGCGGGTTTTATTGACTCTTTCTTGGAAGATACTTTGGATGATTTTTTCTGGGAGGTTGCGTTGGTCGTGGTCCTTTTTCGATTAACAAAGGGATCGAAGACCTCTTTTTTAGCCCATCCGCCTTACCTTTTTTAATTTTTAAATGGGCGTGGCACTCCGAGTAGTAGGTAGAAACCGCCAGCGGTGGCTCCGTTTGCCGGTGATCACATTCGGGACAGGTAACCTCGTGTAGTCCTTTTGGACCCGCTTTGAAGAACTTGAAAGTCAGAGTTCTTCAGCTGTTGATTTTTAGAGGACTAGGCTACTCCGGCGCGCTGTTGAGAAGAGTTTTGAGGTTGCTTCTTGGCATTCCCATTACTTGCAGGAGATGATGACTGGCCTTGTTTCGGTTGAACTGAAGGAGTTCCCACTTCAGACTTACCGACGAAGATCGCACCTGACTCGATCGAGAGGGTGGCTGCTTTTACGTCGCCGACCATTTCGGAACCGCTTTTGATTTCAATTCGGTCGGTAGCAATGATGTTGCCGTGCACTTTGCCGTAGATCACGACCGACTTGGTCTTGATTTCAGCTTTGATGACCGCGTTTTCAGCGACAGTGAGTGAGCCTTCAGAGGCAATTTCTCCATCGATTTTTCCATCGACGAGAAGGTCGTTGGTGAAGCGGACAGAGCCGGTAATGCTCACGTCATTGCTAAGAATATTACGCTGTCCGCCGGGTGCTTTGGATGAAGGGGTAGGCGGGTTGCTCGCAGCAAGATTGCTTGCAGGCGATACTGCTGGATGTATGGCAGGAGAAGGAGCGTTGTGTTTTCTAGCTTCTTCGGGATTTTTACTGATGATTTTTTCGAACACGGGTTTGGTGACAGTAGTTAGGGTTAGTTTCTCTAAAAATAGCGTCGTGAAAAGCAGGAAACCACGAAAATTTTTAATTATTTCCAGTTGGTGTCGGAACGGGGGCGATTGGTTCAATCGGCAAAGTTGGCTTCGGGGTGGGACTCACGCCCGGGAGAGCTGGGAGTGGAGGTAGGTCGAGGGATGTTCCTGTCGGCTTGGGCGCTTCCACTTTAGGTGCTGGTGCGAGTTCGGTAGGAGCGATTGTCCCTACGAGTTTTTGGTGACTTTCAGCAATCTGTTTAAAATTGGAGTGTCGCTCTCCGAACTGCACGGAGACCTTCTCGAAGGACTCATTGGCAGCATCGGTATCGTTTCCACGGAGAGCAAGGTCACCAAGGGCAACAAGTGCGGCGGAGCTCACTGCAGAATCAGAGGCAACGGCTAATTCGAAGGAGCTCTTGGCTGCGTCAAATTGTTCGAGCTGGCGATGATAGGTGCCAAGAGCCATGTGGATACTACCAAGGAGAGGATGGTCGGGATAATCGGAAACGATGGATTCCAAGGTTTCAATGGCCTCCTGTTGACGTTGGTCCTGCCATTGAATAAGGGCGATTTTTTCCAGAGCAACCGCGCCGGCGGGTGTGTTCTTGTGTTCTTCGTGAAGAGCACGGAGGGCTGGGAGGTCGTTAGCTGCGCTGATTTCGGCAGCGGCCTTTTCGCGGGCTGACTGCTGAAGCCCTGTAATGACCACATAAGCGACCACTCCAATGACGAGAAGAGTGGCGATGACCATCAATTTCTTTTGATTGGCATCGAGAAAAGCATCGAGTCCGGATGGACCATGTTCAATTTCGCCAATCGGGCTGGCACCTTGATTTTCTTGGGGAGATTCCTTGTCAGACATGAAAATTAGTAATTGAGTAGTGGGATAAGGCTTTGACTCGAGGGAAGCAAGCCCTTGTCAGCGGATTTATACCTCATTTCCATTTTTTTGGGATTTGGAAATGTCACGAGAGCGCGTAGAGTCCCACTGCGGATGAGTCATAAGATCTATGTAGTCGCGGGAGAGGTGAGTGGAGATACCCATGGCGCAGAACTGATGGGTGCTCTTTCGCATCAGCTTTCCGAGGTGGAATTTCGGGGTTTGGGCGGTCCTAAGATGGGTGGGGTGAAGGGTGCGATGATTCCGGACTGGATCGATGACGCGGCTGTGATGGGCTACGTTGAGGTATTAAAGCGCTATTCTTGGTTCAAGGAGAAACTGGAGAAGGCAGTGGAGGAGGTTATTGAGTGGCAGCCGGACGTTCTTCTTTTAGTTGATTATCCTGGTTTCAATCTGCGCCTCGCAAAGAAAGTGCGATCGGACTGCCCAGACACGAAGATCGTGCATTATGTCGCTCCGCAGGTCTGGGCATGGAATCAGCGTCGCATTCCGCAGATTGTGGCGTCGCATGATCTCATGTTGTGTCTCTTTCCGTTTGAAGTTTCTTGTTTCGAAAACGCAGGCCTAAAGGCCGTTTGTCCAGGCCATCCTTTGATTGATGAGTTGGAGGAAAAGCGAATTTCAGGTGAGAGAGATGAATTACTGGTGGGGCTTTTTCCAGGGAGTCGATTGCGAGAAGTGACACGACTTTTCCCATTGATGTTAGAGGTCGCTCAAGACATCCATTCAAAAGGACATCGGGTTCGCTTTGTTTCTGCCGCTGCGGGAGAAAAGGTGGAGAAGGTGATGCGGGAGGAGTTAGAGAAAAGCGCGTTGCCTGCAGGTTTGGTGAGGATTCAATTGGGCGGAAGTCAGGAGCTGATGCAGAAGGTGGGTAGTGGAATCGTGGCGAGCGGAACGGCCACGCTGGAGGCTGCTTACTATGGGATGCCTTATTGTCTTGTTTATGGAGTGGGGTGGGCGACTTATTTGCTGGCCCGACAGGTGATCAAAGTTCCTCACATCGGATTGATCAATATTCTCGCGGGCCAAGAACTTGCTCCCGAGTTTATTCAGAATGATGCCAATGTTTACGAAGTGAGTCATTGGTTGGGAGGGATGCTTTTAGATCCCGAGGCGCGTCGGGCGCATGGCAGGATTCTCGCATCAGCGGCGTCGAAATTGGGTGAGCCGGGAGTTCACTTGCGAGCAGCGAAAGCGATTAGCGATCTTCTAAACTCATGAACGAAGAAAAGATTAACATTGGTGCGATTTTGTTCGGGATCTTTTGTCTCCTAATTGTCTCTATCTGCATAGCGCTTTACCTCGGAGCGACCGAGGAACGTCAGGAATCGAAGCCCATCGAAGGACAGGCGACGGTTCAAGAAATGTCTGATTATCTTAAAAAATTGAACGGGCAGATCGGTAAAGCGGATCTCAAGACCCTGGGTGGTCAACTGGCATTGCGGCAGACGGCGGCAATGATTGAAGGGACACTTGGCCCACTTAATCTGGGATACGATGTTTCACGGAGTTCGGATGATCGGGCCGAAGGCTTTCTATGGACGACCTTGTGGATCGATACAGGAGATCTTGAAAGCGAAGATGTGATCCTTCTTGCCATCCCTTATGGAGATGGTGGCACTCCAGTGGCCTTTGGTTTGGGGCTGGCCGAGTATCTCGTATTGGCGAAGCCAATGAAGCGAGTGAGGATCGTTTTTTATCCGCCAGTTTTTATGGAGAGTCTTTGGGAACGAGTGGGTGATGCTTCGGAGGATTTAGCGGGTCAGATCGATATCCTAGGGGGCGCGGGACACAACAGTTGGGGGAATTTGTATCTTCCTGAATCCTTGAAAGAGGTGGTGCAAAACCCGACTTGGGGGAGGAATTTAAATTTCCTAGGACCTCAAGAGGGTATCCTTGTAGAATTGAGTGAAAAGGGTCCGATGAAGACTCAACAACAGGCGGTTCGCTTGCTCCGGATGATGCCGGTGATTAAGGCTCTGGTAGACGGATTTTAGTGAAATCCATTGGTCTGGAGCGTCGAAAGACCGCCATCGATACAGAGGTTCTGTCCGGTAATCCATGAATTATCGGGTGACAGGAGAAAGGCGAGAGCTGAAGCGACTTCTTCAGCGGTTCCGAGTCTTCCAAGTGGATGCATTGCTTCGGAGAACTTACGGGCAGATTCATTCCCCGTGATGGGTGCCGCCAAGGGAGTGTCGGTCAGGCCGGGCGACACGGCGTTGATGCGAATGTTACTTTTGGCGTAAGTGGCGGCTGCAGATCGGGTGAGGCCGAGAAGGCCTGACTTGGCTGCGGCGATTGCCTCGTGATTGGAGAGTCCTTTTTCGGAGGCGACCGAGGTGACAAAGGTGATGGATCCTCCAGTTTTCATCATAGGGCGGATGAGGTTTCGGAGAAGGTAGAAGGAAGAATTAAGATTCGTATCCATGACGTTTTGCCAGTTGTCGAGGGAGGTTAAATGGGCTGGCTTCAGGAAGATGGAGCCGATGCAATGGGCCACCGCGGAAAACTCGCCTAAATGAGAATGAGCTTCGGTAACGCAGGATTCGACATCCTTGGGATTGATGAAATCACAGGTAATCGCTTTCGCCTCGAGTTCATGAGCGAGTGTATCAAGGGCCGGAGTGTTTCTTCCAGCGAGAACAAGGCGTGTCCCCTTTTTAGCGAGCTGACGGGCGAGAGCGGAGCCAATGCCGCCATTGGCTCCGGTGATGAGAGCTGTTTTAGGATGAGTCATGTTGTAATTGGGTAAAATTGGCACATCCCAAGATGATTGCAAACGGGTCGTGAGGTGAGAGACTCGGGTCATGCGGGCCTTCGTCATCACATTCATTTATTTATCTGCCTTTGCGCAGGCTGAATGGATGAAAGAATTTAAGAACTCGGAATACACGGGAGAAAAGAAGGTTATCAAGAACTTTACTGTTTCAGAAAATCGATAAAATGGCGGAAAACATTCATGAATACCGGATCATAGTTGACGCCAAGGTCATCGATGGAAATGGCCATGTTAACAATGTCGTCTACGTGGACTGGATGCAGCGCGCAGCTTTGTCTCACGCAGTAACCTGGAGAGTCGAAGAACTGATGGCGCGTGACGAGGCAACTTGGTTTGCTCGACGTCACGGTATCGAATATCTTCGGCCGGTATTTAAAGATGAGGAGATCAAGGTTTGCACTTGGATCGAGTCGGCGGAGCGAGTGAAGAGCCTGCGCCGCTACGAATTTTTTCGAGGGGAGGAAATGGTCGCGCGAGGGGAGACCGAATGGGTCTACGTCAATACGACCACGGGAAGGCCCAAGCGGATTCCTCTCGAAATGCGCGAGTTCATTCGGCAAGTAGATCAGTAGTCTTCAACCGGGCTCTGGCTGGGGCGAGCTGGGTCAAAGCGGTCCTGTCCGATGATTTCATGAGTCAGTTCGGTGGTCATGCGATTGATCTTCTCCCAGTTTTCTATCGAAAAGTGGGGAGGTGTTGGAATTCGCAGCTTCGCTGTTTCGATTCGACGTAGCGATTCATCGACTCTTCTGTAAGGAAGGGAGGAGAGGCTTTTACAGGCTTCCTTGATGGTGCTCATGTTGTGGCAAACGATAGGAATGTCCGCTCCCGCTTCCATGGCGAGGCGGAGATCATTTCCTCGTCCGTAGTGATTGACGATGGCTGCCATATCAAGGTCGTCCGTGACGATGAGGCCTTCGTATCCGAATTGGTCTCGAAGAAGTCTTGTCAGGATGGGGTAGGAAAGTGAGGCCGGAAACTCCGCGTCCAGCTGAGGGAAATTGAGGTGGCAGGCCATGATGGCGTCGAGCTCTGGCATCAAAGCGGTGTATGGGAGGAGATCTTCCTTAAGAAGATCCTTTAGTGAGATGTCGGCCACCGGAAGCTCATGGTGAGGGTCGGAGAGGGCGAGGCCATTGGTGGGGAAATGCTTTCCGCATGAGAGGACTCCCTGCTTACGCATCCAGCGATTGAAGGTGCCTGCGTAATCGATGACCTTTTGGGAATCGTTTCCCCAGCAGCGTCCCCAGAGTCCGTTGTTTTGATCGGGGAAGTGATCGAGATCAAGAACGGGGGCGAAGTTGAAGTTGATTCCCAGTAATTCGAGAAGCTGTCCGGTTAGGGCGCCAAACCGGGCAACTTGATTCATGCTCGCTTTCGCGGAAAAGGTGGCGGCGTTGGGCGGCGCGGCGCTGAATTCTTTGGTTCGCCAGACTCGTCCTCCTTCTTGGTCGATGGAGATGAATGGCGGCGTATGGGTGAGGTCACGGAGGGAATCAGTGAGATTCCGAATTTGCGATGGTGATTCCAGGTTTCGTGAAAAGAGGATGTAGCCAGCAGGTTGGAGGTCACGGAAAAGCGCAATCTCTTCCGGGGTCAATTCGAGACCCTTAAGGCCAACGATAAGGCAGGACGCGTTCATTAACGGTTCAAGCAGGCTTCCATAAATCCAAAGAAGAGGGGGTGGGGAAGATTGGGCTTGGATTTAAATTCGGGATGGAATTGGGCGGCCACGAAAAATGGATGATCTGGATTCTCGATGATTTCGACGAGGCCCTCTTTTTCCGAGACCGAGGCGATGACGAGTCCGGCCTCTTGGAGTTGGTTCTGGTAATCGGAGTTGAATTCATACCGGTGGCGGTGGCGCTCATGGATTCGGTCGGCTCCTCCATAGAGTTCATGGGATTTCGTGCCGGCAATGAGGATGGACTCGCAGGAACCCAGTCTCATGGAGCCTCCCATATCGGTGACGCCCTGCTGTTCCTCTTGTAAGCAAATGACAGGATGGGGGCTGTCTTTGGCGAACTCCGTAGAATTCGCTTCTGCCAGTCCGCAGACATTGCGGGCAAACTCGATGGTGGCGATTTGCATCCCAAGGCAAATTCCAAAGAAGGGGATCTTTTGCTCTCTCGCATAGCGAGCTGCTTCAATTTTCCCTTCGATGCCGCGATCGCCAAATCCCCCTGGAATAAGAATCCCGTCTACTTCGCCAATCATTTTGGCAGCGTTCTTGTCATCGATTTCCTCGGCGTCGACTCTAAGAACGTTGACCTTGGTACGGTGAGCGGCTCCTGAAATGGTGAGTGATTCGTAGATCGATTTATAGGCGTCCTGAAGCTCGATATATTTTCCGACAACGGCGATGTTTACTTCGTTTGTCGGGTTCACAATGCGGTCAACGAAATCTTGCCAAGCGCTCAAGTTGGGAGTTTCCGATTTTAGATTCAAGACGTCCGCAACAAGGCGGTCGATCTTGTCTTTCCGAAGATCGAGGGGGCATTCGTAAATGGTGTTTTCGACATCACGGAAGGCCACAACATTCTGGACGGGGACGTTACAAAACATGGCAATCTTGGCCTTGTTGGCGTCATCGAGATCATGCTCGGTGCGACAGATGATGATATCGGGCATGATGCCGATTTCACGAAGTTTGGCGACGGATTGCTGGGTGGGCTTCGTTTTGATCTCACCAGCAGCGCGAACAAGAGGAAGAAGGGTGACGTGGATAAAGCAGACTTTCTCTCTACCGACCTCAAGGGAAAACTGGCGGAGGGCTTCTAAGAAAAGGTGACCTTCAATATCGCCTACGGTGCCTCCAATCTCCGTGATGATTACATCGACATCAGGATTCTTCTCCGTGACTAGATTGATGCGATCTTTGATTTCATCGGTCACGTGGGGGATGAATTGGACCGTTTTTCCAAGGTAATCTCCCCGGCGTTCTTTCTTGATGACGTTTTCAAAGACCTGGCCAGAGCTCAGGCTATTGATTTGAGAAAGGGCCGTTTTGGTAAAGCGCTCGTAGTGGCCCAAATCGAGATCTGTTTCTGCGCCATCATCGAGGACGTAGACCTCGCCGTGTTGGTAAGGGGACATCGTGCCTGGATCGACGTTGAGATAGGGGTCGAACTTTTGGAGAAGGATTTTCAGGCCGCGGTGCTCAAGGAGAGTTCCGATGGAGGCTGCGGCGAGTCCTTTTCCAAGGCTGGAGACAACGCCTCCGGTGACAAAAATGTATTTCATGTGGGACAGTTAGACAGAAGAGATTCGATCAAAGGAACTTGGTCTGGAGAGTCGAGGCCGGGAGCTTGATGCTCGGTGATTAAGACGTGAATGCGCGCGCCGTTCTCCAAGGCCCGGAGCTGTTCAAGGCCTTCGGCTCTTTCCAGCGGGGATGGAGGTAGGGAAACGAAGCGTCTTAGGAAGTCGCTACGATACCCGTAGATGCCCAAATGGCGGTAGGTGGGGAGCTCGGGGACCGGGTCTCGGCGGAAGGGAATAGGCGAGCGGGAGAAGTAAAGAGCATCGCCACCAGAGGTTAGAATGACTTTAACAACATTGGGGTCGTTGATGAGGATTTGGTCGGCTACCGGACTGGCGGCGGTGATCATTGGGAGATTGCGATCCTCCCGGAGGGTCTTTGCCAGGGTGTCTACGAGGCGGGGGTCGAGAAGAGGTTCGTCGCCTTGGATGTTTAGGACGTGGGTGGCTTCGTCGAGCTGCGACGCGGCCTCCGCGATCCGGTCAGTGCCGGAGGGGTGATCAGATCGGGTGAAGCAGATTTTGGCCCCTAGAGAGGTTGCCATTTCAGCGATGCGGTCGTCATCGGTTGCGATGACGAGGTCATCGATTTCCTTGCATTGAGAAGCGCGCTCGAAGACGTGCTGAAGGAGCGGCTTACCAAGCAAAGGAAAGAGGGGCTTTCCGGGAAAGCGGGAGGAGGCCCAACGGGCCGGGATGATTCCAACGATTCTACTGTGTTGTGGTGAAATAAGTTCCTCCTTTTAAGGTTTCTGCAAACTAGGAAGTAACGACTCTGGTCACAAGGCTAATGTGTCGTGAAGAGGAATATCGACAGGTCGGAGGCATTCGGACAACTTCTTGCATGCCTGATTATTTTACCAATATCGATATCCTGGTGCTCGTAGGTTACCTCGTGCTGACCACGGTGATCGGGCATCGCATGGGCGGTAAGCAGGCGACGATCAAAGATTTCTTTGCGGGCGGGAAATCACTTCCCTGGTGGGCTGTTTCAGGGTCGATTATCGCTACCGAAATCAGCGGGGTGACCTTTATCGGGGTGCCTGGTGGAGTGATGGCTGCCGGAGGGGATTTTACTTACATGCTTTGGGGGATTGGTTCGATCATTGGGCGGGTGATTGTGGGAATGGTGTTTGTGAAAGTGTTTTATGAGGATGAGATATACAGCCCCTATGACTACATGGGGCGTCGCATCAAGCCTCAGCTAAAAACATTGGCGACTATTTTCTTCACCGTAGGATCGATTTTGGGTCAAAGCGTCAGAGTGCTGGTGGCGGCTCTTCCGCTAACGGTTGTAACGGGTTGGTCCTTTGATCTTTGTATTTTGGTGATCGGGTTTTTCGCGATTGGTTGGACTCTTATGGGTGGGATGAGGACGGTGATCTGGACTGACGTGATGCAATTTATGCTCTTCACGATTGGTGGCCTGATCACGATCTTTTGGATTGTGGGTTCTTTGGACGGAGGCTGGTCTCAATTTTGGACTCAAGCAGGGGATTCCGGGAAGACAAAGTTGTGGGATGGCCGCTTCGGATTTGGTCCTGAATTAAAGTTCACATTCTGGGTCGCGATTTTTGCGGTGCCCTTTCAAAACCTAACGGCATTCGGGGTCGATCAGTTGAATGCGCAAAGAATGTTCTGCTGCAAAAATGCGGGAGACGCACGGAAGGCGATTATCTGGAGTTCCGTGGGGCAAGGTCTCACATATTTGATGCTTCTGGTAGGGGCAGCCCTGTTCGTCTTTTACCTCAATAATCCTCAAGAAGGCGTCATTGCAGAGTCGCTTAATTTCATGAAAGAAGGGGCGTCTGCCTCCATTGCGGATGGCGGAGTTCCCATGCCCAGTGGCGATCACGTCTTTCCGGTATGGATTGTCAGCGAGCTTCCTCCTGGACTTGCAGGTTTGATTTTGGCGGGAGTTTTTGCGGCGGCCATTTCGAGTTTGGATTCAATTCTTGCGGCTCTCAGTCAGACGACTATTTCACTCATTCATAATCCGGAGAACGGAAACGTTAAAGTGAGTCAGGCTTCTTTGGTGAGCCAGTCACGCCGGTGGGTCGTGGTTTGGGGGATCGCGCTGACCGCTTTCACGTTGCTCATGCGCCACGCGCAGGCGGAGATGGAAATCCCGATCTTGCCTCTCGCTTTTGGAATGACGACCTACACGATGGGACCCTTGTTAGGGATGTTCCTGTGTGCTCTGTTAGGTAGAGGGAGTTTTCGTGGGATCTTGATTGGTGCAGTGATCTCCTTTGTTATTACGATGTTCGTGAGATTGGATGTTTGGATTCTTCTTGAAAAGGCCGGTTGGTCCTTTGGTTCTGAGCTTGCGGCTTTGCCCTGGTATGAGCTGAAGGAGGGAAAGTTATCCGCATTATTTTATTCACCGTGGATGTGGCCCATCGGAACCTTCCTTACTCTCGGAGGTGGCCTGTTGGGGGCCTTGATAGAGTCCAAAATGGAGGACTGATTTACCTCTCTTAAGAAAAAAAAAAAGAGATTTTAAAGAGTGCTGGCGTGGAACCCTTGTGGAAATGTTGAAAAAAAACTTTATTTCTTTTTCTCAGTTTTGGCCTTTTGGACAATGCGAATATCCCCATTATCGCTATGGTCTCCCCCACCACAAGGGAAGTTTACGAACTCTCCTAATTTCACACACCACTATCTAGTATTCACACGCACCACATGAAAAACGAGCAAGACGGGGGTCGAAGTAAAGAGAAAGAAACAAGCGCAGCTGTAGATTCTGCCGGAACCTCAATTGAGGTTTGGGAAAAGGTGAAAATTAAGCTAAACGAGTATCTTAGCGCAGATGCATTTAGTCGTTGGTTCAAGAGCGCGGAGCTCATCGAAGATGACGAACGTGGGGCCGCTGTCATTGGGGTCAACTCAGACATGCAGCAGATTTGGATTGAGACCAACTACATGGACGAAGTGCGTGCGGCCTTTGCTGAAGGCGCTGGAATCCACACTCAAGCGTTTATTAGAGTTCTCGGTGAAGAAGTGGCACCTTCTGTTAAGAAAGTCGCTCGTGGTTCAGCAAGCGTTAGCGATCAGGTGAAGGTCGTTAAGCAGGATGAGGAATCACCCAAGACAGTCGCTCTTGAGCGGAAGCTCAAAAAAATGGGAATTAATCCTGAGTTCAATTTTGAGAGTTTCGTGGTGGGTGATAATAGCCAGTTTGCGCATGCAGCTTGCTCCGCTGTTGCTTCAGGTGAAGGGCGCAGCTTTAATCCACTTTTCATCCACGGTCGTGCGGGCCTCGGCAAAACTCACTTGATGTCTTCCATTGCCCAACAATTGCTTATCAGTGAGCCGAAAGCTAAAGTGGTTTTCCTGACGGCGGAGCAATTTGCCAACGAATTTATCGATGCGGTCAGAAAGGGGAATCTTGATTCCTTCCGAAAGTCCTACCGCACGGCCGATATCATGCTCATCGATGATATCCAATTTCTCGCGGGAAAAGAGCGAACTCAAGACGAGTTTTTCCATACCTTCAGTGGACTTTTGAATACCCGGACCCAACTCGTGTTGACTTGTGATCGGCCGGCCCATGAAATTCAGCAGCTTGAGCCACGGCTCGTCAGCCGCTTTGAGAGTGGACTCACTGTTGAACTTCAGACTCCGGGTTTTGAAACTCGAGTCGCCATTCTTCAGCGGAAAATGGAGCAGTGGAATGTCGTCCTCGAAGACGAGGTGATTTTCCATATTGCCAATCTCATTCAGAGCAATGTGCGTCGTCTTGAAGGGGCTTTGACGAGAGTCGCAAGCTTCAGCTTCCTTTCTTCGGAGGAAATGACGATCGCGAAAGTCGACGATCTCCTTCGTGATTTGATTCGTGATGAGAACTCGCGCCAGATCACGATAGATGCCATTCAAAAAGCGGTTTGTGAGCAGTATGATTTGAGCTTGGCTGATATGTCAAGTCGACGCCGTCCTGCAAGCATTGCCTTCCCGAGACAAATTGCGATGGCGCTGAGTCGACAGCTCACCAATCACTCTCTCGTGGAGATTGGTGAAGCGTTTGGTCGGCGTGATCATGGCACCGTGATTCATGCCTGCAAAAGGGTTGAACAGGAGATTGAGGTTAATACTGAGGTCAAAGCGGTGGTTGAGAAGCTGATCGCTGTTTTACAGCGCTGAGAGAAAGTTCCGAATTCTTAAGTAATTACTTGCAAAGCTGGGGCGGTAGGGTCAACTTTCATCTCTCCCGAACTGGGTGATTTATTTGTATGAAGTTTCAGATTGCAAAAGAGGCTTTCTTGGATGGGCTGCAGCAAGTGCAGCATGTGGTGAGTAGTCGGACGACACTCCCAATCCTTTCCAACGTCCTGATTGAGGCCTCCGATTCTGGTCTGCGTCTAACGACGACTGATCTAGATGTTGGTGTCAGTGGAACCGCTGAGGCCGAGGTTTCCAAGACAGGATCGACGACTCTGCCAGTTAAACGCTTGGTTAATATTATTCGAGAGCTTCCGTCCGCTGAGGTGGAGGTTTCTGTCGATTCCAAAAATATTGCCAGCATTAAGAGCGGTCCCAGTTTTTTCAAGATTATTGGCCTGCCTGACACTGAGTTTCCACCCCTCGCTGATTTCCAGGATGCCAAAGAATATCAGATTCCGCAAAATCTTCTCCGAGATGGCCTCAAGAAGACTTCGTATGCGATTTCTACTGATGAAACCCGCTACGTTCTCAATGGAATCTTTACCTCATTTAAAGAGGGCAAGTTGACCCTCGTTGCCACTGACGGACGTCGTTTGGCGATGGTTGACAACGATTTGGAGTTCCCTGCGAGTCATGAGACTGACTTTATTATTCCAACTAAAGCCGTTCAAGAGCTCCAGCGGCTCCTCAATTCGGAGGGTGATTTGACTCTTCGATTGAGTGATAATCAAGTTTGTTTTGAAATTGGAAGTAGTATTATCGTCAGTAAATTGATCGAAGGGAATTACCCCAATTATCGTCAGGTAATCCCAGCTGAAACGAAAGAACGTCTTACCGTGGGGCGAGAAGCTCTCCTTGAGACCGTTCGTCGTGTTTCCCTTCTCTCTTCTGAAAAATCAAATTCGGTGAAGCTCAGCTTTGGAGCTAACGAACTAGGTGTTGCCGCAAACAGCCCGGATATTGGTGAGGCTAACGAATCTGTCGAGGTGAAGTATGATGGAAAAGAATTCGCAATAGCCTTCAATCCAGACTTTCTGCAGGCGCCTCTTCGCGCGCTCGATGATGAAAATGTGCATCTCGATCTCATCGATGAGATGAGCCCCGGAGTGCTAAGAACCGAGGACGCGTTCCTTTATGTTCTGATGCCGATGCGTGTTACCTCCTAAAGGGATTCGCAATCTTGATACGCCCCCTCGGTGAAATTCGGGCGGGCCGCTATGCCTCAAGGAAGTTCTCGAGTAATTGTAGTCCGCGGTGCTGACTCTTCTCAGGGTGAAACTGGGTGGCAAGGAGATTGCCACGCTCGATGGCAGCACAAAATCGTTCATCGCCGTAGTGGCAGGTAGCCGCAACATCGCTCTCATTTTCCGCAATGGGATAAAAGGAATGAACAAAGTAGAAATAGGGATCCTCAGTGAGTTCCTGCCAATATCGGGATTGGGAATTTGAAAGCTGGACGTTATTCCATCCCATGTGAGGGATCTTGACGTTGGAGCTAATGAAGCGTTTGCAATCTCCTGAAATCACTCCGAGTCCAGCGACGTCTGGTGATTCTTCGCTTGAGCAAAAAAGTAACTGAAAGCCCACGCAGATTCCAAGATAAGGACGATCTTCTTCGATCCACTGCCGGAGCGGGTCGATCAAATCGAGCCGAGCCAGGCTCTCCATACAATCGCCAAAAGCACCTTGTCCCGGAAAGATGATGTGGGTGAGTTCCTCGAAGTCTGCTCGCTTAGTGACTATTTGAGGTTCGTGGCCCAAAGCACGGCAGGCGTTCATAACGCTGCGGAGATTTCCCCGCCCGTAGTCGATCATTCCTAACTTCATCTGATCAAAGAACTTCCTTAGTCGAAGGAATTCCTACTTGGTGCGGGTCCTTTTCAGTGGCAATTCGAAGGGCTCGGGCTAAAGATTTGAAGATGGATTCAGCGATGTGGTGTCCATCTCGCCCGTACAGTAATTCGATGTGCACATTTGCCCTAAGATTGGCTGTCACGGCACGGCAGAATTCTTCCACATAGGTGAAGGGGAAGTTCTGCGCCGAAGGGGTGTTTGCGGGCGCGTTGAATTCAAGATGAGGTCGATTGCTGAGGTCGATGACAGTTCTGCTTAACGTCTCGTCCATCGGAATATAGGCGTGTCCGTAGCGTCTGATACCTGCTTTATCTCCAAGAGCCTCTTTGAGGCATTCGCCCAGAACGATTCCAGTATCTTCGACAGTGTGATGGTAATCGACTTCAATATCGCCATCGACTTTGACATCGAGGTCGATTGCCGAGTGGCGGGAAAAGAGGGTCAACATGTGGTCGAAAAAGGGGACTCCGGTATTAATGTCGGATTTCCCTTCACCGTCGAGATTCAAACTCAAGCTGATTTTGGTTTCGGCAGTCTGGCGGTTCTGTGACGCTCTACGGTCGCTCATGATACTAGTTTACTGCCCTCCGTCAGTTTTGCGACTCTTGAGAACCAATCCAACAAGAATGCCGATGATAGCGAGGCCCAGAATTCCGTAGATAAGTCCCGTTATCGATGATTCTTCCTCAACCTCCAATGATCCTTCAGATTCCGTCTTTTCAGGTTTCGTGTTTTTAAGCTTCTTTTTGACTGGTTCAGGCTTCGGTTCTGCCTTCTTAGTTTCTTCCTTAGGGGTTTCCGGCGCAGGATTAGCCTCAAGTTGAGCTTCAAGAAGTTCCAAATATTCTTCTGCAACTTTGCCTGACCGAAGAGTGGAAATAATCTTTTCAGTTGTTTTTACGTCACTAGCGCTAGCGGCGGCCCATGCATCCCGGTAAAGTTGGCTAAAGTTTTTCTTGTCACGGGTTGGGCGACTGTGACTGGAGATTGCCGTTGAGATGCTTCGCTCAAGATTTTTGAGCCCTTTCTCATCAAAGTCGTTTTCAGGGAGCCATCTGGTCCGTGATTCTCGTGCTTTTGCCATTTCAGCATTGTGGCGAGCAGTTTGGGCATCGATTTCCAGTTTGACGCGTTTGGCATCTCGGGAAGGGAGGTTGTTGAGGTTCTTTTCTCGTTGTTCAAATTTCTCCTTAGCGGTGGCTGCTTTCGCCGAAATGATTCTAAGATATTTTGGAAGGATGATTTTCGCGATATCCTCCGACTCATTGAGCGCCTCGGAGAGGGGGAAGGAATTGCTGAGTTCATCACTGGCGAGCATGGCCTGACGGTATTGTCTCCGAAGGGCAGCCAATTTTATTTTCCCCAAGGCAAGCTGAGCATCCAATTCGTATGCGTTGGAATCCCAGTCAGCTTTAGAAATCCATTCGCCACTCAGCCTCACATCTCCCGCTTCTACTCGCTTTGATTCCTCTTCAAGAGTGGAGAGCATTTTTTTAACTTTGTTGATATACTCGGACTTCGGGTATTTTTTAACAAAGCTACGAACTGGCTCAATCAATCCTTGATAATCTCCCTCTGAAAGTTGGTCAGGAGTTGGGAGAGTATCCTTGAGTGACTCATAAGGTTTGAGGTCTGGTGCTTCAGCGACAATCGATTCGACGTCATTTTTCTTGACTGTCTTGCGGTCTTTAATGGTGGCGGTGATTTGAATTTCGAGAATATAATCGGTGGCGTTTTCCTCTAATACCCTACCCTCAAAAACTTTACCCGACTTTAGGGTGATCGTGTCAGCGAGTGATGAACTCATCCCAAGTGCTGTGGTCGCTAGGATGTGAAGCAGAATTTTGTTTTGCATGCGGGGCAATCTTTATATTCCTAATGTCGCCTGCCAATCATTCTTTTTGCAAGAGTGCTTGCTGAAGAAGTTTCCGGAATTCTGCAATATCAGAAGCTTGGCCTATAATTTTCTCGCCACGAAGCAAAGTGATTCCTGTTGCTGTGCTTGGTCGCTCGAATTCGGGAAGTGGGGTGAGCAGTTTGCTTTCGTGATCATCCCTGATGACAATGAATGATATGAACTCAGGCGCATTGATCTCTCTGAGGAGGGTTTGGAATGAGGCGTTTTCGAATTGACCACTCAGAACGGCAACGAGTGGGTCATTACCCAAGCTGCAGGAGCTGATGAAATCTGTGTGGATGATGGGGAGGCGTTCGCAGGAAGTCGAAAGTGTTCTCCCAAGGCGGTTTCGCAACGAAGTGATTTTTTCATCCTCGTTGAGCGCTGCAATTTTTGAAACCGCTTGGTCAAAAAGACCAAGAGTGGACTCTGAGAAAACCATCGATAAATTGTAAAGATGTAGCGGAATGACCCGATCTTCGGCGGGAGTTTCTTGGATGAGAGGTCGTTCCTCTGTGGAAAGATGTTCGAGAGCCTCGTGAGTGAGTGCAATCGACCATTTAAGCCATTCAGGGTCGAGGGTCGCTTGATGAATGCGCACGCCAGCCAGAACTGCGCGAGCATAGTCAGCGCCTCGTGCTCGAACCTTAGACGACGAAGGGAATCGCATGAGTCTTTTGCCATCAGGTCGATGCTCATTGCGCAGGACGTTGGCGCTCGCGATGGCATCGGCCAGATCAAAGGAAGACCCTGTTGTTGTCCAATTTGCAAGCTGAGCAAGGCAGAACTGTGCTCGATCTTGAGCGGAAACCTGAGTTTCTCTAAAAATTGCACCAGTGTCTTCACGGTGTTCCTTCAGTTTGTTGATCACTTTCTCAAGGCGTAGCCTGATTTCTTCTGGAGTTGAAGATAGAGAGGTGGCAATTTCTCGAAGATCGTTAGGGTAAGACAGGTTATTCAGTCGGAAGAACTTAGAAGTTGGATCGGAGACCAAAGGAATATTACCAGATTTTTTTAGATTAAAGAGGAGTGCTGCCAGCTTTATTTCCGCAGGGTTCAGTGTTTTCTCTAGGGCAATCCAATCCCAAAGAAATACCCCTGGGACATCCTTTTCCAGTAGCGACGATTCATTGGTGTAGTTATTATTGAGCCAGTCTTCTTTGAGGATTTTGATAATCTTGGTCCCCGAATTGATAAGATTGGGATCATTGATGGCTTGGCCACAATGAATGAGTGCGGAGGCATACTGCGCCTGGGTTCCGAGATCTTTTGAGAACGCGGGGAGACTCCAATCCTGACTTCGGCGGGCGTAGAAATAGAGGCTATCGAGCGGATCATGGATCGCCCCTTCTTCGACAGCGGAAATGACGCTTGAAATGCCCTCACGAGCTCTTTTACGAATTCCTTCCGGCATCTGGGGTGATAAATAAGCTTTGACAAGTAATTCCAGGGCGCTGGAGGGGACGAGTCCACCGGCACCATCGATGCTTCGAGAGATGGGATCGTAGAGGGAGACGACCTGTCGAGCCTTTCTGAAAAAAAGGTTATTTCTATTGATGTCTTTTTCCGCTTCGGGGACCATCAAATCAAGGCGGTTTTGGCGATCCTTCGAGGCGCGGCGGCTGTTTATTACGGCGTAATCCGAGGATTCGGTCCAAGTCTGGTTTACCATGAGGGCCCAGTTCTCAATGACCGATTTTAGATTATTTTCCTTTAAGTTCTCAATTGGGATCCAGCCGAGGGGTGAAGCTTCATGACTCATCCAAATGAGCATTGGAAATCCGATCTGTTGGCGGGCTTCATTCGCCAGATAATAACATAACAGCCCAATTTCCGGGTTTGCATGGATGTCGATGATTGTGCAAACGTTATTATCTTTAAGTAGAGAGAGAAGCTCCTTGTTAGCGCATATCTTGAGTGCGGTGTCCCGACATCCACCATCCAGTGATGAAACAACGAAGGCGAGAATGGGAGCTTGGCAAGATCTTGCTTTATCAGTGATCGATGAGTTCCAGGCCTGCCAGGGGATGGGGTCGTCTTTGAAGAGTCTTAAAAAATCAGTCGGGGCGTCTCCAATTTCATTCTTAAGATCGCTCAAGCTACTCACTGCCGCTCCATCAAAATACTGATCTTCGGCGATACGATCGGCCTTTGTTTTTCGTTTTTCCCCCTCACATCCTAAAAAAAAGATCACTGCAACGAAGGACAAAAGTAGCTGGATTTGAGGGCGCATAGGGCGATTGATGAGACAGAGGCTTCAAAAGACTAATAATTTTGGGGAAAATGACCAGACAAAGCCCATGAGAAATGCTTTCCTTCGCCGTTCTCTAACCCTTCAATTCTTAATAGTTGATTCCTCTTCTGTGATTACTCTTGCCATAACCAGCCAAAAGGGGGGCGTCGGAAAGACGACCGTGGCGATTAATCTAGCGCACGCCTTTGCCCGAAGCGGGAGGAGGACTCTTTTGGTCGATTCGGATCCTCAGGGGTCGGTTGGGCTTTCGCTAACGAGGCAGTCGCGTCATTTGACCGGCTTTTTCGATATGTTGACCGATCCTTCGCTGAGGGCGGGAACGATCATCGTTCCGACTCGCTTGGAGACCCTGAGCCTTGTGGCATCGGGGCACAGCAGTGCTTATGAACTTGGCGGTGGTATGATGGGAGCAAATTTACATCGGGTTCGATCCTTTCTAAGGGAGACCGAAGGCCTTGGATATGACATCTGCATCATCGATACTGCGGCCGGGCTTTTCGGAGCGACGGTTGATATCTTGAGTTCGTCAACGGGAGTTCTTGTCCCTCAGCAAGCTGAGCCTCTGGGAGTAAGATCCGTGCCTAAAATGCTCGAGGCTCTTGCCCGAATGCGTGTCGTTAATCCCAGCCTGCAAGTGCTTGGGGTCGTCATGACCATGGTTCAGCCTCATCTTGCCGAGAGTACAGAGGCTGCGGAGGCCCTTCGAAACATTCTTCCTCCGGAAATGGTCCTGCGAGCGGTCGTTCCGCGGGACGATCTTTTTATTAGAGCGAGTGCCAAGGGATTACCTGTGGGTGTGATGGATGAGGGTGCAGGGGTCTTGGCTGTTTTTGACGGCCTTCGAGCGGAGCTTGAAGGAAAGCTTACTTTTGAATCTTATCACCGCTAATCATGGAAGGAGATTCCGTCAATCAATGGATCGATGCCGGGGAGCTCCGGCAGCTAGCCGAGAGTCTTTTGGTCAAAGCGCCGAGTTTTCCCCCGACTGCGGCCGCCGAAGCTTATGGAAGCGGCTTTATTGGGTATGCTGAAGTAGAATCGATCGATTCCCGTGCGGCTAATGGAATGGCACGAGCAAGTGCACTAAGAGGGCTTTCGGAAGTAAAGGGACGAGCTGATTCCGCCGGAATTATGTCGACTCAAGGGCAGCCGGAATTCCCTCAGACGATTACGGATTATCAAAATTCCCAGATCCAAGAGCAACAAGTGGTTCAGGAGGAAGCGGAGGCGGTGTATGATGATCCTATTCAGGTCACCGAGCTAGTTCAGGCGGAACCTGTCACTCATCAATATGCTCCGGTGGAGTCGAATTTTGATAAAATTGCGGCACCCGAACAACTTAAGTCAGATGTTTGCCATTCGATTGAATCACCGTTTAAAATTATTAAGCAAGCGGCGAGGACGGAGCTTCCTCAAGGCAGAATCGTTCAGCAGGTAACTGAGATTCAGCAGGTGGCTGAGATTCAGCAGGTGGCTGAGATTCAGCAGGTGGCTGAGTTTCAGCGGGTAGGTGAGTTTCAGCAGCCTCAAGTGGCATCCATCCAAGCCATCGCCAGTTCCCACGGTTCTGGTGGTCAACCTTTGTCAAAGAGGATGGCAGCGTTTGGAGCATGGCTGAAGGAAAGTGTTCCGGCTGAGGCTTTTTTCGTTTGTGATCGAAACGGGGAGATCATTTCTGATGAGATTGGAAATGAAAAGCTAGTGAAAGTAGCAAGAACGCTTGCTCATGCTTCAAGCAGCGCTAGTCGTCAGGTCGGTGATGTCGGAGGATTGGGGAGTCCTCATGTTAAAATTGGTACCGACCGTATTCTTCAGGTGATTCCAAAGAGATCCAGATTTGGATTGGTTGTTCTGGGGGTGATCGTGCCTCACGCCTTGCCGCGTGATACCGTTACCGCGATTGCCCAGTCGCTGAGTAAGACTCTCGGGGACGATGTTTCAGTAGCGACTTAAGGAGAGTTTCAGGAGGTAGGTCGCTAAGGCGAGTAGGAGGGCGGTCAAGATTAGTAAGCTCGAGCGGCAATACCATATTGTGCTCATTTCGATTCCAAAGATCGACTTCTTTTCCGCGAGAAATACTTTGGCCTTTCGTTGGGCTCGCCCGTCTAATCGTCTGGTCTCGGCCAATTCGACGAGTCCTTCTACCCTCTGGTTTACGAAAAAATGGGTCAGAGGATTTTCTTCGAATGGAGGCTCCGAAAAATCTTTAGTCATCAGCCGTTTTCGTTCCGTGATTGGGTCTTTTAAAATACTGTATGCGTGTGAGACATCTTTTGCCGAAGCAGCAAAGAGGACGCTAAGCTGATCTTTTTCATCGCTGAATGATTGGCCATTTTTAGAAGAGGCGATGCGATCGATCCTCTCCTGAAGTGGGCGACGAGTTTTTTCGAAGATGTTACTGGTTGCCTGACTCACGATGGCTCCCTCGTAGGCATATCTCAGGGGAATGAGCGTGGAGGGGACTGGCTCTGCTCCGCTGGCGCGACCTTTGGTGCCGTCATTGAAGAGGCCTCGGTTCATCTCCACGAAGGGGATTAAAGCCCCTGCGAGTAGAATTTGAGGGACGAGAATGAGGGGGATCGCCCCAAGAGCGGTTCTTTCCGATTTGGCGAGGACAGAGATGAGGAGGGCGATCGCCGTACCGCAACATCCAGTCAGCGTCATCCATCCGAGATGGATCCAAAGCATGTCATGGATTTCAAGAATACGATGAGCTACCGCGATGAAGACAAGCGATTGCAGAACGATCAAAGTGGCCAGAATAACAAACTTGGAGCCCACATAAAGAAGAGGGTGAGGGCGGCAATTTCTCTCTCTTCTGAGCACGGGCCGATCGCGCAAAATTTCTGAGGCCGAGTTTGTGAGGCCGAAGAACATCGCGACCGTGACAGCTAGAAAGATGTAGGAAGGGAGATGGAGGGCGCTGTGAAACTCGTAGCTACCCTCCGCTGAAGCGTGGAGGGTGTAAGCAATTAGAATGGAGAGGAGAGGCGCTTCCAGGAAGATTGAATAAAATGTTCCCCGATGCCGTAGCTTGGAGCTGAACGCTCGGGCAAGATGAGTGCGGAAGATCATCCATTTTTGGCGTCGTCCGTGTGCTGGAGGTTCGGGAGCGGGAATTTGATCGTCTGCCTTCGGGAGCTCTTGGTGTGTCGAAAAACGGGACTTTGATACATGATTAAGATGTGCCATGACGCGACGGTTTTCAAATCGTTCTTGCCAAAAGGTGGGAGGGAATCGTCGTTCTGTGCGCCCACTGGAAACCTGAGTTCTACGTTGGATGGGGGCTTCCAGAATATCGAAGACAAAGTCGGCACCAGTTTGTTCCTTAGAGGAAGAGTGACTCAATCCTCGGATGTTATGCTCCTTATTGGCTTCCTCGAAATAGGTGATCATGTCCGCGGGTGGGCCAAAAAATGCCATTTTTCCGCCTCGGTCCAAGAGGAGAACACGATCAAAGGATTCGAGCACCTTTTCGCTGGGTCGATGCAAAGAGGCGATGACGATCTTGTCCTTTGCGAGATCTTTTAATGAGGTGACCACATGTTCGGCATCCTTAGAAGAGAGTCCAGAAATGGGTTCATCGAAAAGGAAAATTTCTCCCCCGCCAATGAGGTCGAGGCCGGCATTCAACCGTGAGCGTTCCCCACCCGAGAGACTCTTGGAATCAGCGCTGCCCACCTGACGTTCGGAGACGTGGCTCAGTCCCAGGATATCGAGAAGGTGATTTACCCGTTTTTGAATTGAAGACTTGGTTAAATGGGGTCTTCGAATGGCACAAGCATGCGCCAGATGCTCGCGGGAATTGAGTTGCGCGCTTAGGGCCTCCTCTTGGGGCATGAAGGAGATTAGGGGAGCAAGTCGACTTTGGCGTTCGTAGAGAGAAAGGCCGTTGAGCCTGACGGTTCCGGTTTGAGGGCGCCGTTGGCCGGCTAAGATTTCCAAGAGGGTGCTCTTACCGCTGCCACTTGGTCCGATAATGCAGATCATTTCACCGCGCTCGACGTGAAAAGCGAGATTGTCGATCGTTTTTCCGGCCTTCCAAAATGCGTAATTTACTCCGTCGACTTCAAGGTGGCGCACGAGATTTCTCTCCTCATCGAGCATGTTCTCTGAGAATCGGCATCGCAGCGCCTGACGACTGCTCAAGCGGATTAGGGAGCCTTCAGGAAGGGTTGCTTGCTGGACCGGGGCACCATTCGCGGTGATCGTTTGGCTGGATTCCAGAACGGTCATTTCGCCGAGCCCAGAAGATGGGTCGAATTCCAGTTCGAGCACGAAGTGACCTGAGAGTCCGGGGGTTAAGAGGAGGCTGTCTCCTGAAAGTCGAGAGGGGTCGTTCGAAACGGTGACCTTTCTTCGGCCAGTTGGAAGGCTAAAGCGATGCCCGCTTTGAAGACTAAGAATACGGAGTGAATCGAGCGAAAAGACCTTGCCTGACTCGACGGTGAGACGATCGTGGTAGTCGCAGTCGTATTCCACTCCGGTGTTTAGGAATTCGCCATTAGTCGTCGCTAGCGACCCTTTCTTGAGTGCTGTGATGCGAACTCGTCTTCCGAGGGAGATTTGCGCTACTGCAGTTTTCGACCTTGAGCGACTCAAGTTGATTTCACCTCCCATAAGGTGAAGAAAGAGGGTTTGGGGAGTCTCCTGGAAAAAATAGGCAAGATCATCATACTTGAGCCGCCAGCCAGCCACAATGATTTCATCGCTGGCGCGGAACTGGATCACCCGGTTCTTACTAATGGAATACCCACGTATCGATAAGGGTTGATTCATCAGATTCCTAAGCAGAATCATGCCGCCAATCCGATAGCAGCGGAAATGATAAGATCCTTCGCTTTCATCAAGTTTGACCTCGGCCCCTGGCCCCGTTGAGAAATCGATACGTGCGAGGCCCTTTTGAGGGGGGGGCATGATGTCGCTCATTTCTTGGACCACGATCCCACCCATTTTTTGGATTCCAATTGCGGTGGTTACCTCGAAGAAGCTATTCTTTGGTATCTCATCTGACTGTTCGGTCTTGATGAGAGCAAAGAGCTGTAAGGCGAAGGCAATTTTTTGTTCTTTAGTTAGCGATCGCTTTAGCAGCTGAAGATGTGGTGAAAGAATGGGTCGGTCGGCAATTGCTTGTTCCAAAAAATCACCCAACTGGGCATGGTTTGCATCAGGGAAGGCATTTCGGACAAAATCAAAAGAGATCGCGATCTCATCGGCCGCAATCTTCTTATCGGCGACGATGAAAGAGGCAAATACGGTCAAGAGCGAACGCGAGGTCTTGAGTTCGCTTAGAGCCGGAGAATTCCGTCCGATCAATCGGGCAAGGGACTGAAGTATTTGAGCTGTTTTTCCCATTAATCTTTGTTGGAAAAGATACGCGATGGGAGCTCAAGGTGCAAGAAAGGCTAATACTGTTTTTTGCGTTGCTATTCGGAGTTTCGGTAATCAGACTGCGCACGGGTCACAATTGTGGCCTAATAACCCACTTCACGCTATCGCTAGACCAAGAAATTTCCGCAGAGGAGGCGGAGGACGCCGTCGTAATCCCCAACGTGGGCCTCGCAGTAAGAATCCCACTGATGAATCAACCGAACAAAAATCGGTTGAGATTGAGGGGACGATTTCTTCCGTACTAGCTGGAACGATGTTCAAGGTAGCACTTCCCAGCGGGCACGAGGTTTTGGCCCATATTTCTGGGAAAATGCGTAAGCGCTTTATTCGACTAGTTATCGGAGACCGTGTAAAAATGGAAATGTCTCCTTATGATACCACGAAGGCGCGGATCGTCTTCCGTCTTGGTTAATTGAGAGCCAAGTTGTTGTGCCTCCGGGAGGTATGGTAATGAGGCCTGATTCTAGTATTTTTAGGCGCTAAGCCTTTTACTATTGTAAAATATGATAGTTTGATCCTTCCTCGGTCGATAATCTTATGGGATTGGTAGATGAATTTAGACGATGGCGATTGGTCCAACGGGGGTTTTCGTCAGGCAAGAAGCGTAGAACTGCGGACGAAAAGGGGCTGTTTTGGTTTCTGAGCCGTAGTCATTCGGTTCGTTCCGGAATCTATTTGGCCTTCGCGCTCGGCTTTGCTGCGCTTATTTATGCGACCAGTGGAATTGAGGGCCTGGGGAAACAAGGGTCTCTCATGGTGGGAGGGGTGTTGTTGACCTGTGCGATCGCTATATTCCATCTTAATCATGGAGTTTCAGCCGTAAGAAACGGAAACGTCCTTCTTGTTTTTGGAGGAATTCTTTTCCAACTCTGGCTCATTCATCTCACCCGCGGTATTTCCTCCAAATGGCTACCGGCAGATGCTCAGTTCCTCCTGATTCCGATGGCTTTTGCTCCCATGGTTCATTCGGTCCTGCTGGGGCAACGAGCCGGTGTTTACTCCTCGGTCTTTGCTAGCCTATTCGGAGCCTTGTTAATTTCGTCAGAAAACCGCTGGCCGTTTTTGGTGCTCAGTTTGTTTTGTGGCCTCGTTGCGGTCTTTGGCACGAGGAACGTCAGGAAACGTGGTAAACTTCTTCGGGCGGGCTTTTACGTGGGAATTGGTGGGCTTCTTCTTGGGTTACTTTTTGGTAAGATTTCAATGGTGGGCCTCAATGATGTCGTCGAGTGGCAAAGCTTCGGGCAGGCCTGTTTACTCTCGCTCGGAGTGGGGCTTGTCACCGGATTGGTGGCTGGTGGAATCTTGCCGATGCTGGAGAATGTTTTCGATCTTACGACTGAGATTACATGGTTGGAACTTAGTGATCTTAATCATCCCTTGTTGCGTCGGATGCAACTGGAAGCTCCGGGGACGTTTCACCACAGCCTCATCGTGGCAGCCTTGTCAGAAACGGCGGCGGAGGCTATCGGGGCGGATGCGATTATGAGTAGGGTGTGTGCCTACTTTCATGATATTGGGAAGCTCAACAAGTCGGAGTATTTTATTGAAAATCAGGGGGATGTAAATCCTCACGACGGGCTGACGCCGACCATGAGCGCGCTCATTATTGTCGCTCACGTCAAGGATGGTGTGGATCTTGCCATTAAGAATAAGCTCAATCCAAGAATCATCGAGGTCATCCAAGAGCATCACGGAGATTCCTTGGTTTATTTTTTCTATCGCAAGGCCCAAGAGCGTGTCGAGGCTCGGGAGTGCAAAGGTGAATCATCCAAAAATCAGGATGATCTGCCAAAGGTCGATGAAAAGAGCTTCCGCTATCCTGGGCCCATTCCGCAAACCCGTGAAAGTGGTATAATATCCCTAGCAGACGCCGTCGAAAGCGCATCGAGAACACTTAAAAAACCATCGCACGGAAAAATCAAAGCTCTGGTAAATGAAATCGTTCTTAAACGGGTTCGTGATGGTCAGCTAGATGCCTGTGGTCTAAATCTTTCTGAGCTCACAACAATTCGCGAAGTCTTCTCTAAGACGCTCCGAAGCATGCTTCATTCCCGCATCGAGTATCCTAAAGACCGGGTCGAGGATCCGCCAACGGGTTTAGGGCTGGAGAAGGGGAAAGTTGTTTCTGTCGAGTCCGTCGAAAGGATTCGTCGTCAACGTCAGGGGGGCTAAAAAAGGATGGATCCTGCGATTGAGATCTACTTCGACCGCTCTCCTGGTCAGTTTAATTCAGGTGAGCTCGCAATACTCCACGAGGGGTGGCAAAAAGTTGCCTCAATCTTGAAGGGGATTGGCATTGGGAAGATCGCGATGTTGGAGGTGATGGAATTCACTTTTTTGAATGACGTTACGATGGCTGAGGTGCATCGTGACTTCCTGTCGGATGAAACTCCGACGGATGTTATTACCTTTGAGCACGGAGAGATTCTGATTGGGATCGAGGTGGCTAGGCGGCAAGGACTGCAATTTGAGCAGGACTTCCTACGTGAGCTTGCTCTGTATGGCATCCATGGAATGTTGCACTTATCAGGTTTTGATGACCGAACTCCGGATGAAGCCAAGGGTATGAAAATTAGGCAAGAAGAGCTTCTAGATGCTTACTTTCCCATTGCCGATTAGTATTCTGTTAAACTTGTCCAGCTTCATTTTAGTTTGTTTTTTCAACCTTTCTGCTTCGGCGTATTGACAGGCTCCAGATGGTTTACCAAACTCTGCCAATCCTAGGGTATGACAATCAAATTTCTGGGCTAAGCACACTGAAGACACGCCGTGTATTCGAACGAAGATTATTTAATAGAACTGTTGGTCGAAGCCGGGCATCTTGATGCCGGTTATGTCCAGGAATTTAAGGCCGCGATGGGAGATGAGCACACCATCCAGCTCATGCTCGACCGGGGGGACGTGAATGAGACCGTAATTGCTCAGGTGTCAGCTGCAAATGCTGGTGCCGAGGTCTTGGATCTCCAGAACACTTTTATCGACGCCTCACTAGCGGGCCGGATCTCTTTGGCAGATGCTAAGCGGTTCCACGCGGTGCCGGTGGGAGATGATGGGTCCTACCTCGCTATGGCCGTCGCCGATATTCTCGACTTCGAGTCTCTTGACTCCATTCCACATATTGTTGGCAGAGAAGTGACATTTTATGCGGCAACGCCGACCGGAATCACACACGCCCTGACGCAACTCTACGGAGAGGAAGCTGGCGCTGTCGATTCCAGCGCTCTTACCGTTGTTGGTGAGGCTGGTGCAGATGGTGATAGCGAAGCTCCCGTTATCAAGATGGTTTCTGGCATCTTAGTCGATGCATTCAAGATGCGCGCGAGTGATATTCACATCGAGCCGCTGGAGACAAGTCTGCGTATCCGCAATCGAGTCGATGGTAAGTTGATTGATTGCGCTAATCACCCTAAAAAGCTTCTTCCCGCGGTTATTGCCCGTTTGAAGGTGATGAGTGGGTCGATGAGTATTGCGGAGAAAAGGCTTCCTCAGGATGGACGAATTCAGGTCAGGATGGGTGGGAAAGAAGTCGATCTTCGTGTTTCGTCCGTTCCGAGTAATCACGGTGAAAGTATCGTAATGCGTATCCTTGATAAGTCTGCTCTCAACCTTGGGCTGGGGCAATTGGGCTTCTTCTCGGATGATCAAGAAACCTTTAAGGAGCTGATCGGACTTCCCGACGGGATCATTTTGGTCACCGGGCCGACTGGTTCTGGCAAGACAACGACCCTCTACGCCTGTCTGAATCAGATTAACAAACCTGACAAGAAAATCATTACGGTGGAAGATCCGGTCGAATATGAAATGGCCGGAATTAACCAGGTGATGGTAAGAGCGGACATTGGAATGACCTTCGCGGCTGCCCTACGGTCCATGCTTCGTCAGGCTCCTAACATTATCATGGTTGGAGAGATTCGAGATAAGGAGACCGCGGAGATTGCCATCCAGGCGTCACTCACCGGTCACTTGGTTTTCTCTACCTTGCATACTAACGATGCTCCAAGTGCGGTTGCTCGTCTCGCTGATATCGGAATCAAACGATTCTTGGTCGCTTCTGCCGTTCGTGCCATTATCGCACAGCGTCTGGTTCGAAAGCTCTGCGACAAGTGCAAGGCGCCAGCTACCCTGACAGAAAAGGAGCTGCGAATGCTCAGTATCGATCCCGCCTTGATGGCCGAAAGCACTATCATGGGCCCTGTCGGTTGCGAAAACTGCCGAGGAGGCGGATATCGTGGTCGAATCGGTATTTTCGAAATGTTCGTGATTGACGACGAAGTGCGTCACCTCATTAACCAAAATCTAAGCACTCCGCAGTTACGTAGACGCGCCCGAGAATTCGGAATGCGAACTCTTCGTGAAGACGGTATCCGTAAGGTGCTGGCCGGAGCGACTTCCGCTGAGGAAGTCATTGGTGTCACCATGTCTGATGCCGAGTAATTAACATCGTAAATTTAACTTTTTTTAAATGGATAATCAACAAGTCCTCGACCTTTTTGTCGGACACGGAATGGTCGACACTGCGCTTGCGCAGGACATTCTTTCCGAAATCGAAAGCAGCGGCAAGGAAGTCGGAGAGATTCTCGCCGACTACCAAGTCATTTCCTCAAGTGACGATATTTGGCCGATCATTGCCCAAGAGCTGGGCACCCAGCTGATCGATCTTGCCAACTTTGAACCTCCAGAAGCCCTTTTGGGTCTGGTGCCTGCCGGAATGGCACGTCTTCATGGCGCGCTTCCCGTTTCATATGATTCCGAAGGTATTTCGGTATGTCTTACTGATCCACTCAATCCTCAGATTCTCGAAGACCTTCGCTTTGCGATTGGTCAGGAAGTGAAGTTGATGGTCGCTCCCGATTATCTTGTGGAGCAGAAGATCAATGATCTCTACGGAGGTCAGGAAAAGGCCATGGAGGATATCCTCAGCCAACTGGACGGGGGCCTCAATTTTGAAGGAAGCGAAGGCTCGATGGAAGAAGAGGCTAATTCTGCGCCCATTATGCGCTACGTAGACCTCGTCCTTTTCCAGGCAATCCGGGAAAAGGCGTCAGATATTCACTTCGAGCCTTTTGAGAATGAATTTAAGATCCGTTACCGGGTCGATGGGTCGCTTTATGAAATGGCTCCCCCGCCTAAGCATCTCGCTCTGCCGATCATTTCGCGGGTGAAGGTCATGTCGAACATGAACATTGCCGAGCGCCGTATCCCTCAGGACGGTCGGATCGTTAAGCAAATCGGCGAGCAGCATATCGATATGCGTGTTTCCTCGCTCCCAACCCAGTATGGCGAAAGTGTCGTGCTTCGTGTTCTAGATCGGAACTCTGTGAATTTGAATCTTACTGCTTTGGGGCTTCCTCCACATATTCACGAGTATGTTATCGACACGATGAACATGCCCAATGGAATTTTCATCGTTACTGGTCCTACTGGAGCGGGAAAAACGACGACTCTTTATGCGGCACTTCGTGAGATCAATAAGATTGAGACGAAGATTCTTACGGCGGAAGATCCTGTGGAATATGATGTCGATGGCATCATCCAGATTCCTACCAATGAGGCGATTGGCTTGAGCTTTGCTCGTGTTCTCAGAGCATTCCTTCGACAAGATCCCGACAAGATCCTTGTGGGAGAGATGCGAGACTTTGAGACCTCTCAGATTGCCATTCAGGCGTCGTTGACGGGTCACCTGGTACTTTCAACTCTTCATACTAATGATGCCTCGGGAGCGATCACCCGTTTGGTTGATATGGGTTCTGAACCGTTCTTGGTGGCAGCCTCCCTTGAGGGAGTCTTGGCGCAACGACTTATCCGGACGATTTGCAGTGAATGCAAGTCTCCGTATGAGCCGAGCCAAGCAATTTTGAGTCAACTTGGCGTCTCTCCTCATGAGTTGGGCGACAAGTCGTTCTACACTGGTAAGGGCTGTCAGAAATGCGCTCAATCCGGATACAAGGGACGAGGTGGGCTTTTTGAGCTTCTTAATGTTACTGACCCCCTTCGTGAACTGATTATCGAGCGTGCTCCAAGCGTCGTTATCAAGCAAAAGGCGATCGAACTCGGCATGACAACTCTTCGAGAAGATGGGCTTCGCTCCATCTACGAAGGAAAGACAACCATCGAGGAGGTCCTGAAATACACTTAAAAATTACTGGGGCTGTGGAGCACACAAAACACGATTTTGTGATTTGGAGCTTCCACACCCTTCATCATCTTCAATAGAACTACATACACACACGTATCTTCCAATGGCAAATTTCCAATACATCGCACTCGACGCAAAAGGCGAGCAGACGACCGGAGTGGTCCAAGCTGGCAATGATGCCGAGGCCATCCAACAACTTCGCAGCCAAGGTCTCTATCCAACTCAGGTCGTAGAAGAGGGCAAAGGATCTCTCGCTGCCGGCGCCAAGAAAAGAGGCGCTAAAGGCAAAAAAAAGGTTAAGGGCAAGACCGGAGGCAAGTTGAAGCCGAAGATCCTCATGATTTTCACTCGCCAATTAGCTACCCTCATTGACTCAGGTCTCCCACTTCTCCGTGGATTGACGGTGCTGGGTAAGCAGGAGCCTAATCTGGTTCTCAAGGCGACCATCGATAAGCTTTCCGAATCCGTGCAGGGAGGATCGACCTTTTCCGAATCTCTGGGGCAGCATCCAAAGATTTTCAACAAGCTCTTTGTGAACATGGTGAAAGCCGGTGAACTTGGTGGTGTCCTCGAAGTGGTGCTCAAGCGTCTCGCTGAATACCAAGAGAAAGCCCATAAGTTGAAAGGGAAAATTGTCTCGGCGATGGTTTACCCTGTTATCGTGATGTTCATCGCAGTCGCGATTTTGACTTTCTTGATGCTCTTTATTGTCCCTCGTTTCCGCGACATGTTCGCCGACATGGGTGGGCAAGAGCTTCCCCTCATTTCACGTGTTGTCTTCGGTTTCTCCGATTGGATGCTTGCACGGGACGTTATCCTTCCGAACTCCGTATGGCTTCTTGGTGGCTCAGTCGCCATCTGGCTTGGCATGGCGGCATGGGGGAGAACTAAGAAGGGTCGCCGTTTTGTTGACAACTTAAAGCTGAAGATCCCGATCTTTGGAGATATTCAGCAAAAAAGTGCCATCGCTCGTTTTACTCGGACCCTTGGAACGTTGGTCACCTCGGGTGTGCCGATTCTGCAAGCCCTCAATATTACACGTGATACAGCTGGAAACGTGATCGTTTCTGACGCCATTGATAAGGTTCATGAGGCGGTGAAAGAAGGTGAGTCGATTGTGAGTCCACTCCAATCTACTGGAATCTTCCCCAATCTTGTGGTATCTATGGTTGATGTAGGTGAGGAAACGGGACAACTCCCTGAAATGCTTCTGAAGATTGCGGACGTCTATGACGACGAGGTCGACGGGGCGGTGACAGCGCTGACCTCTATTCTGGAGCCAATTATGATCGTTATTCTTGCCCTTGTGGTGGGTGCGATCGTCTTTGCTCTCTTCCTTCCTCTCATCAAAGTGATTCAGCAAATGCAGTCTGGAGGAGGTTAGTCCCTCTACGTTCCAAGCTAGCCCAACCAAACTTCTTAGATGAAATTAAACTTATCCCGAAACCAGAGCCGCGGGTTCACTATTGTGGAACTCCTGACTGTGATCGTCATAATCGTGATTTTGGCGACTCTGATCATGGGCGCGCTCAACAAGGTGCAGGAACTCAAGGCCCGAAAATTCACGACGGTGAACCGGAAGAATATCGAATTGCATCTTGAGAGTTACTTCACAGATAATGGCTTCGTTCCTGTTGGTGAGAATGTTCTCAGCACCGAGATCTACAAAGCCTTGTCAGGCGACTTTACCGGACGTGGCGAAGATGAGCCTGAAGGTGAAATCTACTGGCCGGAACTTCTTAAAGAGGGTGGAAGCGTCTTGGTTGGAAAAAATAACGGCCTTCGTGTAATTCTCGATGGTTACGGACAATCCTTCCGATATCGCTCTGCCATAGATCAAGAGGGCAATGCTGAACCGAAGGCGAAAAATCCTGACTTTGACATCTGGTCCGTTGGACCTGATGGCTTGCCATCTGATTTAAACATTGATAGCAACCTCCAGAGCGAGGAAACGATTGATGATATCTGGAATTAATCATTCTCAATAATCCTTACTTTGAGGGCGGTAGAAATTCTTCCGCCCTCTTTTTTACCCATGTCCGAAGACAGTTCACCTAAGAAAAAAACCGTGCGTAAGAGTGCCCGGAAGAAAACAGCGAAGAAAGCCACCTCGAGAGATTCGGTGGCTGAAGAGTTGACTCAAGAGCAGACCCTTCCTCTCGTATCTGTAAACGATTCTCCAATCCCTGAATCCCCAGATTCGTCTAAAAAGGAAGATCAAGAAAGGCGCCCTTCGCGTGAGCCAAAAAAAGGCGTGAGGGATCGTCGGAGAGAGCCTCGTCAGGATGACGGGGAGAGAGACGTTAGCAATCAAGATAGTAATCAGTCTGAGCAGGCCGGTGATGCCCCAGCGGCGAGAGATTCCGATAGTGGTGGCGATGATCATGACGGACGTGGACGTGGAAAAGGACGTGGACGTGGTGGCAGAGGGCGTCGCGGAGATGAATCTCAGCCCAAGGCTCGCACGCCCATTGATGAAAACCAGCTCCAGAAGAAAGCTTGGAAGATCTACCTTTCGGAAGTCACCGAAGAGGGCTTGGCTCTGCTCGACGATAACGGTCTTCGTTCCTTTGCTCGAGGAAGCTTTCAAGCCGCGCGCGTCTTCCTGGAAGAGGAACAAAGGCACGGGAAATAGGGATTACGTGGGTCCTGATTTTCGAAATCTACTTCGTAGAGCAGCGTTTGATAGCGTCAGCGAGAGCTGCTTTTTGATCGGGCCAAGTCGGCTTGAATTCTTGGGCCACGAAGCCCTCGAATTGGGTGTCCTGAATTGCCTTCATGATAGCCGGGTAATACAATTCCTGGGTCTCATCCAACTCATGGCGTCCAGGTACGCCGGCGGTGTGGTAGTGGAAGAAGTGTTGAGAGTATTTTTTGATGGTAGCGATGACATCGCCCTCCATCAACTGCATGTGGTAAATATCGTAGAGAAGACCGAAGCGCTCGGAGTCTAACTTTTCGCGTAGCGAAATTCCCCAACTACTGAAATCACATTGGTAGTCAGGGTGATCCACCTTGGAATTCAGAAGCTCCATGACGAGCTTGATGTCGTGTTTTTCGGCCAGAGCGAGTAAAGGTTCTAGACCACTTGCGCAATTCTCAAGCCCTTCTTGGTCGCTTAGACCGTCTCGATTCCCGGAGAAAACGATAACGTTGGAGATGCCAGCTTCGGCAGCCTCAGGAATCCACTTTTGATAGAGCTCTAGGAGTGGCGCATGATGCTCGGGCTTATTGAAGGCTTTTTCGATACATCCTAGACCGTTTTCGTCTTGGGGGAAGGTGGAGACAGGACAGACCAAGCTATGGCCCTTAATTTTCAGGGTTTCGGAGGGGGTCAGAAGATCAATCCCTTGAATCCCCATCTCTACACACCAATCGGCGAGTTGGAGGAGGGGGATTTCGCCAAAGCACCAACGACAAACAGAATGCGAGAAGGCCATATCGAAACCATAGTGGGTTTAAGAAACATCAACCATGCCATAATCACCATCGCCCTTACGCCAGACGATGGATGTCACGCCGCGTCGAGCGTTGTCGAAGACGACAAAGGGGCGTTCCGTAAGATCAAGCTCCATGATCGCTTCTTCTTTGAAGAGCTTACGAAGACGGAACTGTTCTTTGTGAACGTAGAGGGGCTCCGGCTCTTCGATGATCTCTTCGGGGAGATTGTCCAAAAAGTCTGCTTTGTAAGAGCGCTCGTCAAAATACTTGATGGTTTCATCGGGCTTGGGTCGATGTCTTTTCATAAGACGCGTCTTATGCTTCCGCATACGACGGGCAATTTTATCGATCGTCTCATCGATACTCTTGTACATGTCCTCAGTTTCGCTGGAGGCGTCAATGACGATATGGTTGGAACAAAAGAGAATAATCTCGGCCTTGTGGCGCCTGCCACCTTCAACATCGAGTATTGCTTTGGCCTCAATGATTTTCGGGTAATCTAGGTGAAGGCCCTGTATTTTTTTCTCAGCGTAATCACGGAGAGAGTCAGTGATTTCTTCGTGACGAACCGTCACGACTACTTTTGGGTTTACATTTGCGGTCTGCATAATTGGTGGATTTTTAACAACTGACTGTAACAGGCTTCACCAATAATTTCCATATCGTTTTGCCAAAAAACAAAAAAAAGCCCTCAGACGACTGAGGGCCTTTAAGGGAATAATACGGCAGAGCCTATATGGTCATTGAGTTGAAGCCGCCATCGACCACGATTTCCGTTCCCGTGATAAATCCCCCGGCGGTATTGGATGCGAGAAGGAGAGTGGCTCCAATCAGTTCTTCAGGGCTGCCAAAGCGGGACGATGGAGTGTGGCGGAGAATGTCCGCGACGCGGGATTCATCGAGTACTTTTCGGTTTTGTTCTGCTGGAAAAAATCCCGGAACCAAGGTGTTGACACGGATGTCGCGGTCGGCCCATTCGCGCGCGATGTTGCGTGTCAGGTTATGGACTGCAGCCTTTGAGGCAGAATAGGTAAAGACACGAGAAAGGGGATTGAGACCGGAGATGGATCCCAAGTTGATAATGGAGGCTTGGACGTCACGGCTGAGGAAATAGTTTCCAAAAACCTGACAAGCGCGGAGGACGCCGACGAGATTGATATCGAAAATTCGGTGTGCTTCCTCATCCGTGATTTCTACCAACGGAGTGGGGGAGTTGATGCCAGCTCCGTTGATCAAGATGTCGACCTGACCGGACTGTTCTACGACGGAGTCGAGTAGCTCGTTGAGGGACGAGCGATCACCGGCATCAGCATGGGCAAAGTATCCACGGCCACCGATTTTCTCAATTTCGGCAAGCCGGGCGTTTGCTTTTACTTCATCGCGACCTACGAGAACAACTTCTGCACCGGCCTGGGCCAGTCCCATCGCCATGTGGCCGCAAAGTTCGCCCGTTCCGCCAATAACTACGGCTGTTTTTCCATCGAGACCAAATAAATCCTTGAGATAGGAAGCAGTATTCATGAAGCCGGAGGATGAATGGGGCAGTCCTGGGGGGCAAGAAATGTTCCAAGAACTTTTTATTCCCTTGATGGAAAGAAATCGAACAGCCTCGCAACGCCGCTTTCAGACCGATGAACCTCATTTGGATGTCTCCGGCCTTAATTGACGTATGCTTCCTGCTTTTGATCTATTTTTTGGTCACGACGACGATTGTGAAGAAAAAACAGAATATCTCTATGCTACTTCCTTTGACCTGTCTGCTAAATGCAGGCTTTCCGCCTTTTTTGATCGCCTTGGCTGAGAATGGGGAAGTGTCCGTGAACTCGGATATTTCCCCGGAGATTGTGGCTTTTCCTGGAGTAGATCGGGACCTTCCGAAATTGGCGTAGCGACTCGATTTCATCGCACGAAGCCAGAGAGACGATGCGACAGTGCAGCTTAGGATCGTGCTCGAGGAGTCGAGTATCACCGATGTAATGAGCTGCTTGGCCAAAGAGCGAGTTTAGAAGACCGTAATTGCCGATCTTTAACGAAGAATGACAAAATTCGTTGGCAATTCGCTGAGGCGGCGTCTAACCTCCGGCTGTTGATGAAGTGCGACCTCTGCGAGGAAAAAGCGACCGTGTTTTACACACAGGTCACGAATGGAAAGATGAAGAAAACCGCACTCTGCGAAAGCTGTGCGCAAAAGCAGGGCGTTACTGACCCTAATGGTCTCTTAATGTCCGACCAACTCATGGGAATGCCCCTTGCCCAAAAGATTCCCGAATCTCCCGATTTTTTGAAGGAGGGCGCTGCTGCTGTGTGTCCTTCATGCCAGTTTTCACTTGAGGATTATCGCAAAGTTGGGCGACTGGGTTGTGGTGACTGCTATCTCGCTTTCGGAGCGGAGATCGAACAGCGACTTTCTTCTCTTCATAAGGGGTTAGAACACAGTGGTCGGGCTCCTGCCGGGCTCCTGGAGTTGGAGGTGAAACGTTCACTGATTGATCGCCTTAACAACGATTTGGAAAAAGCAATCGCGTCTGAAGATTATGAGACTGCGGCTACAATTCGCGACGAGTTACAGCTTGCCATCAAGAGCTTAAGTGAGGAGGAAAGCCAGCCATGATGAGGTTTTCCACTCTTTTGAAGCACCCGTCGGATTGGATGACGGGGCATGATGCCGAGACATCAGTGGTCGTTACTAGTCGAGTGCGACTCGCGCGCAATTTGAAGAGCGTTCCTTTTCCTGGTTGGGCCACGAAGGGGCAGCGGGGAGAGACTTTTTTTCAGTTAAAAGATCTTCTCCAAGAATTGCCAGTCATGAGTGAGGGCTTTGCCCATGAACTTTCGGATCTCGATTCCCTCCAAAAGCAAGTTTTGGTCGAGCGCCATCTCATTAGCCGTGAACAAGCGGCGCGCAATGAAGGCAGTGGCTCGGTGGTAAATCGGAAGCAGACGCTTAGTTTGATGATCAATGAAGAAGATCACCTTAGGATTCAAGCGATTCGCCCCAGTTTGCAGCTGCATGAGGCTTATGAGCTAGCTCTCTCAGTCGATAAATTTCTCGAGGACAAGATCGACTACGCTTTTCATCCGAAGTGGGGATTTTTGACGGCTTGCCCAACGAACCTAGGGACAGGGATGCGGGCCTCCTCGATGCTGCACCTGCCGGGATTGGTTCTAAGCGACCAGATTGGTCAAGTTCTCAAAGGAATTGGTAAGCTAGGTTTGGCGGTTCGTGGGCTTTACGGTGAGGGAACTGAATCTCTTGGGAATTTATATCAAATTTCGAATCAGTCGACTTTGGGGGAATCAGAGGGGCAGATTCTCTCTCGACTGACCAAGGTAATCGGCGATGTTGCACGATACGAGCTTCAAGCTCGCGCCAAGCTGCTCGAGGATGATCCGTTGATGGTTCAGGACCACATTGGTCGTGCCACTGGAATTTTGACCTTTGCTAGAATTATCACCTCTAAAGAAGCGCTGACTCATCTGTCGATGTTACGGTTGGGATCAGATCTAGGGATTCTTCCTGAATCTCTTATGGAGATTTGCGACCGACTTTTTATGGAAACCCAGCCGGCACACCTGCAGTGGCGCGCGGGGCGCAAGCTGCCCCCCGACACCCGGGATTCAATGCGCGCACAAATGATTCGTGAGCAGTTGCAACCAGCCCTTCCTGCTGCTATTAATATCTCAGATTCAGAATAATAATCTTCTCCTGTTTATCTCATGAATAATTTTACCCCCCGCGCTCAACAGGTCCTCGCTCTTGCTCGAAAAGAGGCGGATCGGTTCAATCACAATTACATTGGCACTGAGCATGTTCTTCTCGGTCTCATTAAGTTGGGCCAAGGAGTTGCCGTCAGTGTGCTGGAACGCATGGGCCTTGAACTCGAAACGGTCCGCCGCGAAGTAGAGAAGGAAGTCGGAACCGGTCCTGATCAAAAGACAGCTGCCAACATTCCTTACACGCCTCGCGTGAAAAAGGTGCTGGCTTTAGCAAATAAGGAAGCTCAGCAACTCTCTCACTCCTACGTGGGGACCGAGCACATTCTCCTCGGATTACTCCGAGAGGGCGAGGGCATGGCCGCCCGGGTTCTCGAACGCTTGAATGTTGATCTACAAACCACTCGTAATGAAGTGCTGGCGGAAATTGACCCTAATTTTTCAGCCGACGATCTCGATGATGACTTTGACTTCGAGGATGAAGATCAAGAAGAAGGGGCAGCTGCCGAGGGCGAAAGCAAAACCAAAACACCTGCTCTCAAAGCTTTCGGGCGTGATCTTACCAAGCTTGCTCAAGCCGGAAAGCTTGACCCTGTGATCGGTCGAACCAGCGAGATTGAACGCACCATTCAAATCTTATGCCGTCGCACCAAAAATAACCCTGTTCTGGTGGGTGAGGCTGGTGTCGGTAAAACCGCAATCGTGGAAGGTCTCGCTCAAGAGATCTCCGCTGGCGACGTTCCCGAGATTCTTCGCGACAAGAAGGTGATCACGCTTGACCTGGCCCTGATGGTTGCAGGGACGAAATATCGCGGTCAGTTCGAGGAACGGATCAAGGCGGTCATGGATGAGATTCGTAAGGTCGGAGATGTCATTCTCTTTATCGATGAACTCCACACTATCGTGGGAGCTGGTTCGGCAGAGGGCGCGATGGATGCTTCCAATATTATCAAGCCGGCGTTGAGTCGGGCGGAACTTCAGTGCGTTGGTGCAACGACGCTCAACGAATTCCGCAAACACATCGAAAAAGACGGGGCGCTCGAGCGTCGATTCCAGCAAGTGAAGGTCGATGAACCCTCGGTCGACGATGCTATCGCGATCATGCAGGGACTTCGTGAGAAATATGAATCTCATCACAAGGTCCACTACAGTGAAGAGGCCCTCGAAAGCTCGGTGAAGCTTACTTCACGTTATCTCACGACTCGTTTTCTGCCGGACAAGGCGATCGATGTGATCGATGAAGCCGGAGCTCGTGCCCGTATTCACACGATGACCCGTCCTCCAGAACTCAAAGAATTGGAGGTCCGGATAGCTCTCATTAACGTGGACAAGGTCAAAGCGATTAACGACCAAGATTTTGAAAAGGCTGCCGCTCTTCGTGACGAGGAGAAGAGCGCCAAGAAGGAGCTCGATGATCAGTTGGAAGGCTGGCGTGGTGTTTCCGAAGAGAAGATCGTTGATGTCTCGGAAGACGATATTATGTCGGTTGTTTCCAAGTGGACGGGCGTTCCTCTCCAGCGCATGGAGCAGAAGGAGAAGGCCAAGTTACTCAATATGGAAAAGGACCTGCAGTCTACTGTGATTGGTCAGGATGAAGCCGTCATTGCTATTTCCAAAGCCCTTCGCCGCTCGCGTGCTGATCTTAAAGATCCACGCCGTCCGATTGGATCGTTCCTTTTCCTAGGGCCTACTGGAGTCGGTAAAACTTACCTTGCACGAAATCTTGCCAACTTCATGTTTGGTGATCCTGAAGCCTTGATCCAACTCGATATGTCGGAATACATGGAGAAGTTCAGCTCCAGTCGACTAATCGGATCGCCTCCAGGCTACGTCGGTTACGAAGAAGGGGGCCAACTTTCAGAGGCCGTTCGCCGGCGTCCATATGCAGTCGTTCTCTTCGATGAGATCGAAAAAGCGCACCCCGATGTAATGAACCTTCTTCTTCAGATCCTTGAAGAAGGAATGGTGACCGATAGCTTTGGTCGCAAGATTGATTTCCGAAACACCATTATAATCCTCACTTCGAATGTAGGTGCCGAAAGTATCAAGCGTCAGACCACTCTGGGATTTGGTGCAATGAACGAGGATGAAGCCGATCACGAGGGCATGAAGGCCAAGATCAATGAAGTTGCCAAAAAGCACTTTCGGCCGGAATTTCTCAACCGACTTGATGAGCTGGTTGTCTTCCATATGCTTGAGAAAGGCGACCTCAACAAGATCGTCGATCTTGAAGTCTCGAAACTTGTCCAACGTTTGAATGAGAAAGACATCACTCTCAATCTTGCCGAAAGCGCCCGCGATCTCCTTGTGAAGGAGGGATATGATCCTGACTACGGTGCGCGTCCGATGCGCCGTGCTGTCGAACGTTTCTTGGAGGATCCTCTAGCCGAAGCTCTTCTTGCGGGAGATATCGAGGAAGGTGATACCGTGGACGCTCATGTGAAGGAAGATGAGGTCGAGATCTCTTTCATACCGCAGACTCGCAAAGAGGAGCCGGCATCGTCTCCGAAGTCATAGAACCTTGGACGCGATCTTGAATCAATCCTTCATGATCACGCATAACGCACCTTTGACTTTTACTAGGTGAAGGGGCAGCCTCACGAAAAGATGTCAGTCCCTCAAAATACAATCGCGCTGGTTTATGATTATGACCAGACGCTCAGTCCTGCCTACATGCAGGACGATGTTTTGTTTCCAAAATTTGGGATTAATCCAGAGCAGTTCTGGGCTAAATGTAATATCCTCGTAAAGGAACGCTCATGGGATGGTGAGTTGGCCTATATGAAGTGCCTTCTCGACTACCTTGGAATGGACAACGTCTCGAACGCAGACCTGACCGAACTCGGAAAAGGGCTCAATTATTATCCCGGGGTTGAAGACGTTTTTGATGAACTTCGCCAGAATTGCATTCGTCCTGATCACGAAGCTGCAGGAATCAAGGTGGAGCACTACATCGTGTCCTCTGGTCTACAAGCGCTTCTCGATGGTTGCTCGCTAAAAGGAAAGGTGAAGGCGATCTTTGGTTGTGAATTCGGGGAAGACGAGAACGGGCGCATTAGCTTCCCTAAACGAACGATCTCTCACACGACAAAGACCCAGTATCTTTTCCGGATCAACAAGGGGATGTTGGATCCGCAAGATGATGTGAACGACCACATGCCTCAGGAATCTAGGCCAATTCCGTTTCAAAATATGATTTATGTGGGAGATGGTCCTACCGATGTTCCGTGCTTCACCGTGATGAAGAAGAGCGGAGGCCATGCGATCGCTGTCTACAACCCTAAGGATGTTACAGGACGTAGCTTTCGTAAATGCTATCAGCTCTGTACGCACGCGGACCGAGTGAAGCACATTGCGCCGGCTGATTACCGGAAAGGGAGCCACCTCCGCCTTCTCCTCGAAGAGATGGTCAAGGAGGTAGCAAATCGAATCCTAGAGGAGCGCTTAGCCGACAGAGAGCATGGTCGGGTTGCCGCTCCCGGTTTCTAAATTTTAATGAAAGACGAGCAATTTCACTTCATTGGGGTTTGTGGTACTGCCATGGGTTCTGTCGCTGCCGCAATGGCCGAGCAGGGCTACCGCGTCACTGGTTCTGATCAGGCCGCCTATCCTCCGATCTCAGATTTCCTGAAGGAAAAGGGTATCAAAATCTTCGAAGGATACCGTGCTGAAAATATTCCAGCGGAAGCCACGACAGTCGTAATCGGAAACGCTATCAGCCGAGGTAATGAAGAGGCCGAAGCCGTGTTGGATCGGCGGCTGCGCTACCAGTCTCTTCCAGAAGTGCTCAAGGAGTATTTCCTGAGGGGGCATCGTAACCTGGTCGTCAGTGGAACGCATGGTAAGACGACAACAGCTTCCATACTGGCGTGGATCTTTGAGTCTTCTGGAAAGAATCCTAGCTTTATGATTGGGGGGATTCCTCGTAATTTTGGGCAGGGTGCCCGCTTCACCGATTCTGAATTCGTGGTGATGGAAGGGGACGAATATGACACTGCCTTTTTCGACAAACGATCTAAGTTTCTCCACTACCTTCCCGAGGTGGTTATTATCAATAATATCGAGTTCGACCACGCTGATATTTTTGACTCGCTCGATCAGATCAAGCTGACCTTCGAAAGGCAGCTTCGTGTGGTGCCTCGTAATGGTCTAGCCTTGGTTAATGGCGATGATCAGAACTGTCTCGATGTTTCTAAAGACGCGCATTGCGCGATTAAAAGCGTTGGGTTTTCCGACTCGTGTGATTTAAAAATCACGAACGTAAGCTACGAGGGATCAAAGAGCTGCTTCCAACTTGATGGAGACGGGTATGAGATTCCCATGGTGGGAGAGTTCAATATTCGCAATGCGGCGATGGCTCTGAGCGTCGCAAAGTTTGCGGGGCTTTCTGTTGAGGAAGCTCAAAGGGGACTCGCAACATTCTCCGGTATTGCTCGGCGCCAAGAGGAGTGTGGCGAGGTGAGGGGAGTTGTGGTAGTCGATGATTTTGCGCATCACCCAACGGCAATAGCCCAAGCGATCCAAGGGCTGCGCCAACGTTATGAAGGGCATCGCCTTTGGGTTCTTTTTGAACCTCGCTCAAACACCTCCCGGCGGAACATATTCCAGCAGGATTTGGCGGATGCACTTTCGCATGCTGATCTCGTGGTTCTTCCAAGTATTCCTGATCCCGAAAAATTTGCCGAGGACGAGCGGCTCGATCCTAAAAAGCTGGTCAACGACATCAAAGCAACTGGAACGGAGGCTTGGTATCTTGGAGAGGTCGATGAGATCGTTGCCCACGTGACTGAACGTGCGGTGGAAGGGGATGTCATCGTTGTCCTGAGTAACGGCGGCTTTGGAGGGATCCATCAAAAGCTTCTTGCAGCCCTTTAGAACTAATTGCCCGCGCGCTCTACTAGGCGCTTGTTCCACTGAATTGAGTTTCTTAGAAGACGGATCTGATCCAGTAAGCCTCGATGTTCCAAGCAGGCTTTTTTGCACTCGGGTTTTTCTGCATTGAGATTAAGATAGCGTCCCACTTCCCGGCAAAGTTTTGCGTGTTCTTCTACGGAAATCCCAAGCTTTGCCTTTGACTTGGTGATCTCTCGGTTCGCGGCACTGATTTGTCCGAAAGTCTCGGAAGCTTCGTTTTTATTGCCTTTCAACTTCGTGTTGATGCTCTCTTGCACGTTTGCAAGTTTTTCTTGTTGCGAGTCAATTTCAGCGTCAATTTTTTTAAGATCAATTTTGTAATCTTTGAACTGGTCTCTGAGTTCGTGAAGAGTGCTACGAGTCGCAAGGTAGGCTTCGTCCTGATCACCCGCCTCCTCTTTGAGGACGGTAGCCTTGGTTTTAAGAGCTTCAAAGCGACGCTTTATTTGCTGGGCTATTGACATGGCCTCATCTCGACGAAGATTCAGCTCTTCGAGTGAATCAAAGAGCTTTTCACGTGCTCCATAGAGCTCTTGGCTAATATTTTTCGAGCGATCAGTAACGCTGGTTCGAGCGAGGTGCGCAGCGTGGAGAACCTCATTAGATTCTTGGATTTTCTTTTCCAGAGAAAGTCGCTCGCTCTCGATCCGGCGGATGTTCCAGTATTCCATCGAGATATCCTCGATATACTCGGCTCCAGGCCAGCAAAGGGCTCCTAGAAATTCTTCCCCTTCCTGCATGAGGTGGAGTTCGTAAGCGGCGTCGGTCATTCTCTTCAGCTTTCGGTGGAGTCCGAAAGATTGGAGGATACTAGCAATACCGTAGCGGAGGTGGGTCATTAAAGGGAGAAGGTTATTTCTTGAGGCTTTCTTGAAGTGATTTGATTACCTCAACGTCCTCAAGGGTGGTTACGTTTCCAGTCACCTCACCGGTCGCTACGAGTTCCTTGAGGAGTCTACGCATGATTTTTCCTGATCGAGTTTTTGGAAGGGCGGTAGTGAAATGGATTTCGTCGGGTTTGGCAATTGCGCCGATCACTTTTCCGACATGATTGCGCAATTCTTTATTCAGATCATCGGAACCAGTAAATTTCCCTTTCAAAGAAACAAAAGCAACGACTCCCTGACCTTTGATTTCATGAGGACGTCCCACGACCGCTGCTTCAGCAACGGAGTCGTGTGAGACAAGGGCGCTTTCGACTTCGGCCGTTCCGAGGCGATGACCAGAGACATTGAGGACATCGTCAAGACGACCGGTGATCCAGAAATTACCTTTCTTGTCCTTACGGGCTCCATCGCCAGCGGTGTAAACGCCCTTGTAGTCAGACCAGTAAGTGTCGCGATAACGTTTTTTGTCTCCGTAGATCGAGCGAAGCATTGATGGCCACGGCTGTCGAATGACGAGCTTGCCGCCTTCTCCCGCGCGACATTCTTGGCCGGTCTCATCGAGGATAGCGGCATCCACTCCGAAGAAAGGAAGGGTGGCACTTCCGGGCTTGGTGGGAGTGCAACCGGGCAGGGGGGAAATCATGATGGCTCCGGTCTCGGTTTGCCACCAAGTGTCGACAATCGGGCAGCGTCCTCCTCCGATCTTTTCGTGATACCACATCCAGGCTTCCGGGTTAATCGGTTCACCGACGGTTCCGAGAAGTCTGAGAGAAGAAAGATCACGCGCCTCAGGGAATTGATCACCCGCTTTGATAAAGGCGCGGATCGCCGTGGGTGCGGTGTAAAAAATGGAGACCTTGTATTTTTCAACGATGTCCCAAAATCTCCCGAAGTCGGGGAAATTCGGGGCACCTTCATACATCACTTGAGTGGCTCCGTTTGCGAGTGGACCGTATACGATGTAGCTGTGACCGGTGATCCAACCTACATCGGCAGTGCACCAGTAGACGTCATCGTCCTGCATATCAAAGATATACTTCGTGGTGGCGTAGGTCCCCATGAGGTAACCTCCAGAGGTGTGAAGAATTCCTTTTGGTTTTCCTGTGGACCCTGAAGTGTAGAGGATAAAAAGGGGGTGCTCGCTATCAAAGCCCTTGGCGATATGCTGGTCGCTGACCTTGGCGACTTCGTCATGCCAGTATACATCACGGCCATTCTTCATCGTCACCTTTTCGCCAATACGTTGGTGCACGATAACGGTTTCGACGCCTTTGTATTTCTTGAGGGCTTCGTCGACATTTGCCTTGAGGGGAACGACTGAACCTCGACGATATCCTCCATCAGAAGTGATGACTGCCTTGGCCTTGCAATCCTCGAGTCGGTCTGCAATTGATTCCGCGGAAAAGCCACCGAAAACTACGGAATGAACGGCTCCAATACGAGCGCAGGCCAACATGGCGATGGCAGCTTCAGGCACCATGGGCATGTAAATTAGAACACGATCTTTAGGTTTGATGCCCTTCGCGAGGAGAACATTAGCAAATTGGCAAACTTCGCGATGGAGCTGGCGATAGGTGAGAGTGCGTGACTCACCGGGCTCACCTTCCCAAATGATAGCGGCTTTGTTAGCGCGGCCATTAATGAGGTGACTGTCGACGCAGTTCTCGCAGACATTGATCTTTCCTCCGACGAACCATTTGGCATTGGGAGTTTTCCAGTCGAGGACCTTGGACCACTTCTTTTGCCATAAAAGCTCCTTTGCTTCTCTGGCCCAAAAGGTAGCAGGTTTTTCAATCGATTCCCGATGAAGCTGTTTGTACTGAGCAAGGCTTGAAATACGGGCCTTCTTTGAAAATTTCTTGGCTGGTTTAAACTCCAGTTCTACGCTCGCGACGCTTTGGGATTTTTTGCTCATCGTGTTGAGCGAATGCTAGCAGGATTGAAGGTCAGGGGACAATACGCAAAGTTCATCTTTCCAAAGGAATTACTACTTTTGCTCTGCCATCTTGAGGAGATCCTCACGTTCTTGATCTGCAAGCGGACGCCACTTTCCTGAGCGGAGAGAGCCTAGTTTCAAGGGGCCAATTTGGAGACGAATGAGGCGCTTCACTCGGTGATGCACGGCCTGCATCATGTAGCGGATCTGGCGCTTCATTCCGGTCGTGAGGACAATCTGTAAGCGCCGCGATGAAATTCGTTCTACCGAATGGGCCTTAGCCTTTCCCTCTTCGGTATAGACGCCTTTTAGCAGCTTATCGAAAATCTCGTTCTCAAAGGAAGAATCAAGGGTGACGTGATAGACCTTGGGAATCTTGTGTTTAGGGTGGGTGAGTGCTTGTGAGAGTTCCCCGTCGTTACTCAAGATAATCAATCCCTCGGACTCGAGGTCCAGTCGGCCAACGTGCATGAGATGCTGCATGCGTCCTGGAAGGAGGTGATAAATGGTTTCGCGATGACGTTCGTCGTTTCGCGTGCAGACGAGGCCCGCTGGCTTGTGCAGAACAATGCTCTGAATGCTGAGGGGCTCGATCCTCTTCCCGTTGGCGCGAATCTGGTCGTCTGGTTGCACCCGATAACTAGGCTTGATACAGCTCTGCCCATTGACGACGACATCGCCAGCCAGAACCATGGCATCACAGGCTCGGCGCGATCCTACTCCACATGAAGCCAGATATTTATTGAGGCGGACACCATCGCTCATGAATTCAGGGTAGGTAAATGGGGGGGCAAAAAAAAGGCGAAGCCGGTGAGGCTCCGCCGAGAAAGTTTGGTCAAAGGGGAAGACTTACGAATCCGCAACAGTCTTAGGAAGACCAATTGGGCTGGTTCCTTCTTTCCAAAGACCGCGTTGTTTGAGGGCCTTCACGCGCTCAAAGCGCTTCATTACAGAGCGCTTTCCAGTAGCTCCGCCTTGACGTTTTAGACTATTGTGCTTCGACATGGGTCAAATTTCCGGTTAGGGGCGCGGAAGTTATGAGTAGGTTGCGAGCTTGGCAAGAATGAACTTAGGATTTGTTAGGATATTCCTAAGGTTCTTGGAGTGGATCATCGTTTGTCGAAGCGCAATTGTATTTTTCAGGAAATGAAAAAGCAAGATTGACAAAATCTGTAATTTCAGTATTTACTGAAATAGATGGATGAGACGGCAGTCAAGCTAGCAGAGATTCGCGAGGAGTTTGTGGCTCAATGGGGTGTAATGGGTATTCAATGGGGCATCAATCGGACGATGGCTCAAATTCACGCCTTCTTGATGATTAGTGCCGAGCCAATGAGTACGGACGAGGTAATGGAGGCTCTCGAGATTAGCAGGGGCAACGCACACACTAATCTTAAGGACCTTGTTGGCTGGGGTTTGATTCGCATTGTGACTAAAAAAGGAGAACGAAAAGAGTTTTTTGAGGCTGAAAAAGGAGTTTGGGAGATGTTTCGTCGGATTACCGTTGAGCGTAAACGTCGGGAAATTGACCCCGCTCTTGCCGTTCTCCAGCGCTGTAAGGCCGAAAGTGAGGGAATGGAAGGTAGGGATGCTGTTGCTTTTCACGAGCAAATGAAGGAGCTGGAAGAATTTGTCAGTTTTGCCTCGAAGATGGGAGATCGAGTTGCTGCTATGCAACACGGGAAGGCGATGCAGCTCGCGTTCAGGCTCTTCGGTTAGGTTTTTAGAGTTTAACAAATTTGACATTTAGGAAAAACTTTCAGTAAATACTGAAAAAACAATACAAACAGGAATATGAAGCTCCCACTCTACCTCAATTGGATCGAAGTATACTACGATGAGCGCTGCGGGATGTGCTGCATCCTTCATGAGTGGCTTAGTCGGCAAAAGCGGGCTTTCAGCGTTCGCTTCATTCCCTATCAGGTAGAGGAGGCGGCAGATCGGTTCCCGGAAATCAACGACCGTAGTCCTGCTTGGGAAGTGGTGGCCCGGACGAGTGAAGGGCAGATTATTCGAGGGGCAGAAGCCTGGGTTTGGTGTCTCTACAGCTGTGCGAACTATCGTAAATTGGCGCGAAGGCTGGCGAGTCCCGCCTTGTTGCCGATGGCGAAAAGAGCATGTCAGCTCCTTGCCGTCAGTCGTCATTGCTTGAGCCGGGTTTTCTTCCGTAGAAAAGATCACAAAGTGAGGAAGACCCTTCACGTCATGGCCGAGTCAGCCTGCGACGGGGTCTTTTGCGCAGTCGATCATGATGAATGGCGCAAGGAGCTTCTCTAAAATTCAAATCTCACCAAAAAAAACCATGAATGAAACTACCATTAGCTATAGCCTCTACCTTTTAATTGCCATTCCAGTGACCATTTGGGTGGCAAAAACCCTTCACCGAAATGGGCGGGTGTTCCTCGTCGATTGCTTCCATGGAAATGCCGAAATGGCGGATAGCGTGAATCACCTTCTTGTGGTGGGATTCTATCTGATCAACATCGGTTTCGTGACTCTCTTTCTTAAGATAGAAAGCAAGGTTCAAGAAGTGACCGGAGTTTTTGAGGCGCTGAGTGGAAAGCTCGGTGTTGTTCTTCTCGTCCTTGGAGGAATGCATTTCTTGAACCTCTTTATCTTTAGCAAGCTCCGCCAGAATCCGAGTGCGCAGCCGCCGACGATGCCCGTCAAAGGAACCTACTAACGAATTGAAAAAATGAAGAAGCTACTCGCGCGATTATTCCATTGGAAATTGGAGCCAAAGAAACGGCATCGAAGGCTGACCTGGATGTTTGGAAACTAGAGGAGTGAATTAAGAATCTCCAAATGCGTAGAAAAACCGAAAAGAAATGAAACTAGAAATCATTTTGCTTCGAATCGCCGGGCTCATGTGTCTCGGTCTAGTTGTCGCCAATTTTGTGGGAGCGAAGCGTATGAAATATGCGGCGAGCTTGGAAAAGTCTGGACCGATTGTGCGGCAGATCTTTTACGTGCACTGCGCCTATATCGTGATGCTGATCTTGGGCCTTGCGGTGCTCTGTCTCGGATGGCCGGAGTTACTTCTCAGCGATGGCATGGGACGAGTCGTCTGCTTGTTCTTCGGCCTCTTTTGGGCCATTCGCGTCGTCGTTCAATTGACCTACTACGACAAAAAGTTGAGAGCGGCGGAGCGAGGGTGGGATTTCTTTTTTCTGGGAGTCTTCGGGAGTCTCGCGATCATCTTTACCTTAGGAGGATTATGAGAGAGTTACTAGATATTGGATTGCAATTAGCGGGATGGTTTTTGGTGATTCTTTGTCTCGCCAGCTTCTGGATTCCTAAGGCGCTGGGTTGGAAGGAAAAATTGGCGGGGCTGACTCCGCTGATGAAGGAGCTTTGGTGGACCTACGCAATCTATGTGTGGGGAAGTCATGTCTTCTTTGCCGTGATGGCACTGGGGCATCGTGATTGGCTTCTCGGAGGAGGAGGCGCGGCGGCGGCGATGGCGGGGTTCATCTGCTTGTGGTGGAGCGTGCGACTCTACCTTCAGTTCTTCGGGTTTGATCTCGCGGAAGTGGCAGACACCTTGCTCAACCGGATTGCGAAACATCTACTGACCTTGTTGTTTATGGCGCTTGTGATCGTCTTTGGGGCGCTTGTTGCCTGGAATTTGGGTTGGAGCGGGGATGGGGGGCTGGGATGATCTTGTTACTTTTAGTGGGGGGACTTTTGGGCGGACGCTTGCTGACGAAGCTTGAGTCGAAGGGGTCGCGTCGCGTCTTTGGCTGGCTGATGGTGGTCGCGTTACTTGTCGCTGCTCATCTCAATCTCTTGGGTGCGGATCCTATCGTGCGCATGGTGGGAATTTGCGCCGTGCTTTTGGCCGCGATGAAGGGACTCGTTTATGCCGAATGGGCGGGGCCGAAACAGTTGACTTGGACCCGTTATCTTATCTTCGGATTGCTGTGGTTTGGCATGGATCCGGGCACCTTTGCCAAGAAGAGAGTTGGGCTGAGCTGGAGAGGTGATCTTGGCTGGGGACTTTTAATGATGGTGGTTGGGGTGGTGATGGCCTGGGTGGTTTGGGCGTTCGAGTATCGTCACATTCTTCTCATGTTTGTGCCCATGAGTCTCGGCTTTCACTTTGGTGCTCTTCGGGTTCTGAAGGCGGCTCATCGGTGGTATGGCTTTCCCGTTCGGACGCTGTTTCCTAATTTGCTGAAAGCTCAAGGAATCGGAGATTTCTGGAGCAGACGATGGAACGTGGGCTACTCGCAGATGATGCAACGCGTGGTCGGGAGACCGCTAGGAAGTGTCGTGGGGCGAGATGGGGGAGTGATGGCAGTGTTTCTCGTATCGGGGCTTCTGCATGAGGTTGCGATCACGCTTCCCGTGATGGCAGGCTGGGGTTGGCCCACGCTCTACTTTGTCTTCCATGGAGGACTGGCGGTGTTGGAGCGGCGAACTGGTCGACGACTTGGCAAGGTGCTGACGTTCATTGCGGTAGGTGCTCCGCTTGGTTTTTTGTTTCCTCAGACCTTTCAAGTGGAAGTGATTGAGCGATTTCTCGGAGTAATGAAGTGGATCAATGGATAAGATGAAAAAGAAAATCGTCATTGCGTCAGTGAATGGATTCCTCGGGCGCTATCTGAATCGATGGTTTCTGGGCCGGTGTTGGAAGGTCGTTGGCTTTAGCCGAAAAGGAGGCTTGGTGAACGGGGCAGTTGATGTCCGCTGGGATGGAAGGAACTTGGGGAAATGGTCCAAAGATCTTTCGGGCGCGACGGCCTTGGTAAATCTGGCAGGGCGCTAGGTGAATTGTCGCTGCGGGCATAAAAATCAGAAATTGATCTTAGAGAGCCGGGTGGAAAGCACACGGGTGCTGGGCGAAGCGATTGCGGGTTGCCAGGAGCCACCCAAGGTTGGGTTAAACTCAAGCACGGCGACCATTTACCGGCATGCCGAGACTATGACCTTGTTTCGAAAGATTGACGGCCGAAGGATTGGACTGCCATCGATGAAGTGGATGATGGAGTTTGGAGCCTTCGTCATGAGAACGGAAACGGAGTTGGTCACGAAGGGTCGATGGGTTGTTCCAGGCCGATTGACCGCTGAAAACTTCTGGGTCAAGTGGCCGAATCTCACAGAAACTTTGGCAGATTTGAAAGCTCGTCCTGGTGAGGGAACGCTGATCGAAAATGTCTTAGCGGGGAATTTGAGGTCTCAAAATTAGGTGAGAGAGAGGGCTTCTAAAAAAACGACCGTTGGATGCTCTTTTTTTTTGTGGTTTTTCTGGAACCAGCCTAAACTCCAGAGTCAATAACATCGTTACAGTGAGGGGAGTGAAAAATCAGAAGCAGAGGAATACGCCGGTCCATCTTTTGGTGACTGTTGGTTGCGCTGTGATCGTGATCGGCGGAATGAAGCTTGCTCAGAGCTTTTTCATTCCCATTCTTCTTGCTGCTTTTATTGCCACCATCAGTTTTCCCATTACGGGCTGGTTGATGAAGCATCGAGTTCCTCGCTCTATCGCTGTACTTTTGACCGTTCTAATAGACTTTGCCTTCTTGATCGGCATTATTTTGATCTGTATTTCACTGCTAGGGGATCTCGAGACGAAGTGGCAAGATACTTATTATCCCGCTCTCACCCAGCGAATCGATGAGGCCTCGGAAGCAACAGTGGGTTTATTGGAAAAATTTGATGTGAAGGACGCACGGATGAAGGTTGAGGCTTACGGATTATCGAATATTCAGGAGCAATTCACCGGAAAGGAGTCGATGGCCAAGCTTCTCGACTTGGGAACTAACGTGGCTTGGAAGGTCCTTTCGTTTTTGGGAACAACATTTATGGTTCTTGTCCTAACGATTTTCATGCTGAGCGAGGCACGTATGTTCGTTCGGAGAGCGGACGCGATTCTCGATGCTCGTGGGCCAAACTTTCAGCGGATCCTCTCGGCGACATCTGACATTCAGCGCTATCTTGCGATCAAGACTTTGGTGAGTTTGGCGACGGGAATTTTGGCGGGTTTCCTTTGCTGGGCAGCACGTCTCGATTTTTTCTTGCTCTGGGGGATTTTGGCCTTTGCTCTCAATTTCGTTCCTGTTTTGGGCTCAGTGATTGCTGGGGTGCCGCCATTTATTCTCGCGCTTTTGGTGCACGGAGGGCCCAGCGCGATGGCGATTGCGATTGGATTCATTTCGATCAACGTTTTCCTGGGAAATTTTTTGGAGCCGATGCTGATGGGTCGCCGTTTTGGGCTTTCGACCCTGGTGGTGATTGTTTCCGTCCTATTTTGGGGGTATATCTGGGGACCGGTGGGAATGCTCCTAGGAGTTCCTCTTACGATGGTTTTGAAAGTGATGCTCGATAACAGTGATGAATTTCGCTGGCTGTCGGTGGCGATCACGAAAGAGAATAGGCGGACGATCCTTGATGAGGATGATGAACTCGATGATGAGGACTCGATGTTGGATGGTGATATTGGCTTGTCTGATCGTTTCACCGAAGGGACGCGGAGCTAGAGTTTGTAAGTCCTTAATTTCAGGTTAGGTTACTCCCGTGCGAAAGACGAGTGTGCAGAAGTTGGCTTTTCTGAGTCTGATTAGTGTGATCATTTTGGTATTTGTAGGCGCGATTGTTCGGGTGACCGGGGCAGGCCTAGGGTGTCCTGACTGGCCGAAGTGCTGGGGAGAGTTGATTCCGCCGTGGAAGGTTGAGCAGGTTGATCCGGCATCATTTAGTGATCGTAAACTGAAGACTTTTAAAAGGAAGGCCGAGCGTCTTGGTCGGGATCCTGATTTGGTGACGAGGGAATCGCTGAAGGATGACTTTAACCCGGTGCATACGTGGACGGAATTTATCAATCGTCTTTTCGCACTTCCGGTGACCATTTCGAGTCTGGCACTCATGATTGTGGGGTGGCGCAGAAAGAATTTACCCAGGCGGGTGAGAAAATGTGCCGTAATGAGCTTCGGGCTCGTGATTGTGAATGCTCTTTTGGGAGCAGCAGTGGTCTTTAGTGGATTACATACCGGTGTGATTACCGCGCATTTGGTGGCGGCTTTTGTGCTCCTCCTCCTCCTGACTTTTGTTGTCTGGGCTGGAGTGGAAAAGGGGACGCGATTGAAATCGATTGACGGTGCTTCACGGGCTCAAGTGGGTATCCTTTTAGCGGTCGTTCTGATCGAGGGATTGCTAGGTGCGCAGATCAGGGAGATGACCGATGATCTTCAGATGAAATTTGGAACAGACTCACGTGCAATCTGGATCATACAGATTGAAGATTCGATCGTCTTTCTGATTCATCGCAGCTTTTCGTGGGTTATTTTTGGAGCCGCTCTTTTTGCGGGTTGGAAGGTGAAGTGGCGGGGCCTCGTCCCTCGATCGATCTTGGTGATCGTCTTCGCTTTTATGTTGATGGGGCTCTTTTTCTCGTATGTTCAGATCAATGCGGTCGTGCAGGTGCTTCACGTGGGGCTGGCTTCAGTGCTTGTGAGTCTGGTTTTCTACTGGTGGCTTGCGGCAAATCAGGGAGGCCAGCGTGCCTAACGCGGGCTTTCGTAGGAGAACGTTCGTTGTTGATAGCGTCCGGGCGGTTCCCGCCGGGGTGATAGAGACGGTGAGCACGACCTTCTCGATTCTTTTAGCGGATCGGGTCTTTGGTGCGGGGATTTGGTCGAAAGCATCCCTAGTGGCGATCCCAAGTATGGGGCTGTTGCTGAGTCTCTTCGTTGTGCAGGCGGTGCGACGATCAGGAGTATCGGTCAATGCGTCGCTCGCGGTGATTTTTTCGATGGCGGCGGTGGGCTTCGGAATTGCTTCGTTTGCGGGCGATGATTTTGGGACCTACATGTTGGGGATGACCTTGGGCTTGATCGGGGTGACTCTAAATGTCCCGCTCTTTTCGCAGATTTATCGACGGCACTATCCCGATGAATCGCGAGGGCGGCTCTTCTCGATCACGGCTTTTGTGCGGAAGGTTTTCGCGATTGCTGCTGCCCTTTTGTTTGGCTGGATGCTGACGGTCTCACTTGACTATTTCCCGTGGCTTCTGCGCGTGTATGCGGTGGCTTGTTTGATCATGGCTGCTCTCGTATTGGCGATCGAACGGGTGACTCTGAGCCCATCGAATTCCGTGCGCTTATTTGATGCCTTTCGTCATACTACTGAGGACGTGGCGTTTCGAAAATTGCTGATTTCGTGGATGATTTTAGGGATGGGAAATCTACTTTGTTTTTCACTCTTTGTGGAATACGTGACGAATGAGGATTACGGATTCAACCTAAGCGAGAGTCACGTGAGCGTCATCACCACGGTGATCCCCGAGGCGCTTTTTCTTTTATTTATTTTGATTTGGGGAAGGTTATTTGACCGGATGAATTTCTATGTTCTCCGCTGCTTGATCAATGTGATCTTTGCGGTAGGGATTCTCTTCTACTTCTTGGGCGACGATCTATGGGCTCTTTACATTGGAATTGGCCTTCACGGAGTGGCGCGTGCGGGAGGGAATGTCGCGTGGAGTCTCTGGGTGACGAAGTTTGCCAAGGAGGAAAATGTCGCGGAATATATGAGTGTTCATACCTTCCTGACCGGATGTCGTGGAGTGATTGCGCCTTTTATTGCTTTCCGTATGGCATCGACAGTGGGTCCAATGTGGGTGGGTCTTATCGGGTCCGGAATGATCTTTGTAGCGACGGCGATGCTCGGGCCTGCGATTATGAGCCATCGGAGAGATCAGAAAAAGAATCGGTAAAACTTGCCAGAGGGGGCGGGATTTGTATCCTGCCGCCCTTCGCGTAAGTGATAAGCCAGCTTAGCTTCAACGGTAGAGCTCTCGATTTGTAATCGAGTGGTTGTCGGTTCGAATCCGACAGCTGGCTCCATTTTTCTTCCTGTGATTTTTTGAGGTCTGAGTTCTTTACCCAGTCGCTCGGGATGTTAGCGTTTCGCCGATCTTACCCATGGGAAAGCTAGAACGGCGACTTGACACACTCCAAACCGTGGAGCTGGCGGAGGGGATGGAAATCCACCTTCGGATCGCGGGACCGTTTTTGCGTCTTTACGCTTATTTGTTGGATCTGGTGATCATGATTGCTGCGGTGATCCTCATTTGGATCGTGATCGGGATTTCGTCTTTTGCCCTCGGCAGCAATGTGGCGGTGGGATTGATCAATCTGGCGCTGTTCGTTTTGCTCTGGTTTTACCCGGTATTCTTTGAGGTGAGCCGAAAGGGGGCCACTCCGGGGAAGATGGTATTGGGTTTGCGTGTCGTGAATGAAGCGGGAGGAACGCTGACCTTCGGGGCTTCGATGGTTCGAAATTTCGTTCGGATTGTGGAAATAATCTTTCCCTTCCTGCCTCTCTTCAGTTTCTTGAATCCTCGATTCCAGCGTCTGGGAGATTTGGCCGCGGGAAGTCTCGTTGTTTACACGCGGGATCGACAAGATCCGGTATATTTGGGTCCTCCAGCTTTAAATTCCATTCCAGTCAATGTGGCACTGACCCGGGAGGAGCGGGCGGCCATTATTTCCTTTCGTCACCGATCCGGAAATTGGTCGGAAGCCCGTCGGGCGGAATTGGGTAATCATTTGAATTCTCTCACGGGGCAAGCCGGCTCCAAAGGGGTCGCAACAATCGTCGGAATGGCTCATTGGCTAGAAGATCATTCATGAATCGGCAGGAATTTGAGCAGCGGAAATCTGACGAGTGGAGCAATCTTGATCTGAGGATTAAAGGACTGGAAGGTCGTGGCCCTGCAGTGGAGCCGGAGAAGATCCCGGGAATGTTTCGTCGGGTTTGTCACGATTTGGCTCTGGCTCAGTATCGCATGTATGGGAGCCTGATTTGTGATCGTCTGAATTCATTGTCGATTCGAGGGTATCGTCTGATCCATCGGAGCAAAGGTGGATTCGGAGAATGCTCGATTCAATTTGTTTTCAATACCTTTCCTAATTCGTTGAGAAGAGAGTGGAAGCTCTTTGTCGTGTCCTCACTCGTGTTTTGGGTCCCGTTTTTCCTGATGTGGTGGTCGGCCTCCCAAGAAATTGCTTGGGTGCAGGCAATCCTGGGGCCGGAGATGATGATGCAAGTCGAGGGGATGTATGGAAAAGATGCTGATACGGTCGAATACTTGAGAGGGGAACACGGGGCGAATTTCCAGATGTTTACCCATTATATTAAGAACAATGTGGGCATCGATTTTAAGCTCTTCGCAGGAGGGATTCTCTATGGCATTGGGACCCTTTTCTTTTTGGTTTTTAACGGCCTCTATATCGGGGCGGTTTTCGGTTACGTGGATTATGCGGGAGATCCCGAAAAGCTGCTTACTTTTGTGGCAGGACATTCTTCCTTCGAATTGCTAGGGATGATTGTGGTGGGAATGGCTGGGTTGAAAATGGGGTTTGCGCTATTGGCTCCCGGTCGATTGAGTCGTGCCCAGTCGCTGACGCAGGCAGGGAGATACGCTTTGCCCCTCTTAATCGGTGGCGCGTTGATGACTGGTTTGGCGGCAGTGGTGGAAGGTTTTTGGTCCGCCCAAGCAATATCTGCCAATGTCAAATATGGGGTGGGGATTTTTTTCTGGGTTCTCCATTTGGTTTACTTTCTTTTTGTAGGCAGGGGGTACCGTGGAACTTGAAAAGGTGACGGCGGAGATTCGTCCGCGGAGTGATTGGGAAGCGGTTGATCTCGGCGTAAGCTTGTCGCGTTCTCATCTGGGGACTCTGTGGCGGGCTTGGCTGGTGACGGTCTTGCCCCTGAGTCTTTTGATTCTGCTGCTCTTTTTTAAGACAATGGGCTGGGGGATCTTTTTGATTTGGTGGCTCAAGCCCATTTGGGATCGAGTGGCTCTCTTTCCTTTAAGTCGAAATCTCTTCGGCGAAGAACCCGATACGAAGGCCACCATTAAGGTTCTCCCTCAGCAGCTGCGGGAAAATTGGGTTCTGGTGATTTTGGGAATCGGCTTTGCTGTTTTTGGGCATTTAGTTCATCGCGAGAATGTCGATGGAGGTCTGATTGTGCTCTTCTGGCTCTGTTTGCTGGGTGTCTTGTTTTATCGCTCATCGATCTACCGCGCCTTTGTTCTTCCGGTGAGATTTCTTGAGGGCTTGAAAGGGGGGAGATATCGCGCTCGCGTGAGTCTGCTGTCGCGGCGTAGTTCGGGAGCTGCTCTTGGGCTCACGGTCACTTGTGTGCTGATGGAGATCGGGCTCTTTTTGAGCCAGTTTTTTTTCCTGCAGTTCATGGTGCCAGAGGGCATTGATTGGAGCTTTTGGCAGGTCATGGAAGACTTTTTCCAAAGCGAGAGTGATGCCTTTCCGTTTTGGTTAATGGCGTTGATCGCGGCGGCCTACTTTGTCTCGATGTCACTGACGTCCTGGTTCTATATCGGGGGTGGTTTTGCTCTTTATGTCAATTCACGGACATGGAGTGAGGGCTGGGACATCGAACTTGCGTTTAAGAGATTGGGGCAGCGGATTGGTTTGGTAGTTTTTGCGATGTCTCTTTTTTTTGTTGTTTCGGAAGTGCACGCAGAGACGAACCAGGAGCGTGTCGAAGAAGTCTTGGCGAGCGACGACTTCGAAGTGCAAAAGGGAATCCGAAGGGATTATCAAGAGGACTCGGATTCGATCATGAGATTGTCCGGGGGGCTCGGATTCATCGGCGCTCTTGGGAATTTGCTCTTCTGGGGTGTTGCGATTGCGATCGTCGGAGGAATCATCTGGATCATTGTTCATAATGCACAGGCGTTTGGTGGAGGCATGAGTCCATCAGAGAAGGAGAAGGGGCAAATCAAGACCTTGGCGGGAATGCAGATCTCACCAGAATCCTTGCCGGATGATATTATAGCGACGGCAAAGAAACTCTGGGCTGAAGGACGAAAAAAGGATGCGCTTGGATTGTTGTATCGAGGCGCGATTAGTTCGATGGTTTCACGTGATCTCGTGGAGATTGAAGAATCGGATACCGAGAGCGAATGTCTGCGACGATTGAACGGGAAGAATCTGCCAGAGTATCCTTATTTTGCCACGCTAACGAATGCTTGGGTGAGTATGGCTTATGCTAAAGAAGACCCCGATGAGGGGACGATGGGGCAGCTCTGGAAAGAGTGGCCTTTTCCGGCGGAAGGGAGGTCTCGATGAAATGGTTCTTTTCAGTGATTTTGCTCCTTCTTGTTAGTTGCGGAGAGGATGAGAAATACGAAGAGGTCGAATTTGATCTGGGATACAAGGGCGCGGCGCGGGTCAATCCCTACCTCGCGGCAGAGCGCTTTTTGAAGACTGGGGGCTGGGAAGTTTCGAGTTCCCGAGTTTGGAGTGATTTCGACGCGGAAACTGCGACCATTATCATGCCTGGGTCTTTTCTCTCGACCAAAGGGATGGGAATGCGGGTTCTGGAATGGGTGGAAGGTGGAGGAATGCTAGTGGTTACCTTGGAAGGTGGAGAAGGTCAGATCAATGACTTCAATCGCAATCACTGGTTGAATCTCGCGGAAGAGGAAGAATATCGAGGTCTGGATCATCTTCTCGGCGAACTGGGCATCACGATCGAGGGTGTGGAAGTCGATGCGGTGACGGTTGGGGAGGGAGAGACCGGCGGACATTTGGCGGAGCCCTGGAATGTCGCAGAAGTCTGGGTCGCGTTGAGTGATGAGGAATACGACATGCGAGTTGAGTTTGAGGGGGAGACGGGAATGAGAGTACCCCAAGGGGAAACCTGGGATGGCGAGGAAGTGTCCCGAGTGGTGACGGTGTCGCACGGTGATGGCAAAGTGATGGTGCTTGCCCACGCGCGGCCCTTCCGAAATCCTTATCTGGGTCGAGCTGATCATGCGACTTTCCTGGAACTTGTGGCAGACTGGCACTATAAGGGAAATATTGTCTTCCTTTATGGTTCCGGGAGCTCGTTCAAAGATCTCATTTGGCAGCACGCCTGGCAGGTTGTTGTCGCCGGATTGGTCCTCCTGTTTGTCTGGTTATGGATGCGGATTCCTCGATTTGGTCCGATTAAGGAAGACGATTCTACTTATCGGATACCCTATGGAGAAGGATTGAGGGCGGCGGCAAAATTTCTCTGGCGCAAAAAGGCATTGGGTCATTTGGTGAGGCCCCTTCGAGCCGACTTGGAGCGCGAAAATTCCAACGAATCCGGTGTGCTCTATGAGAAGCTTGCAGCCGAATCAGATCTCCAAGCCGATGACGTCATTGAAGCGATGACGTCCGAAAAGTTTCAAGACCCAGGCACCGTCACTCGGATCGTGCGAAAACTTCAAATCCTCAGGAACCGATGATAGAAAACGACGCCCTCCCTCCCGCAGAAAGCCCGGACCTTACTAGTGTGACAGCCCTAGCAAATCGTCTCCGAGAAGAAGTCTCCAAGGTTGTCTTTGGGCAGGATGAAACGGTGGTGCAGGTTATCGCCGCTCTTCTTGCTGGAGGTCATGTGCTCTTGGAAGGAAAACCGGGGCTGGGCAAGACTCACATGGTCCTTGCGCTTGCGAGCACCTTTGGAGGAAATTTTGGAAGGATTCAGTTCACGCCCGATATGATGCCATCGGACATTACTGGTTTTACTCTCTTTGATATGAAGAGCCAGACCTTCAAGACGAGACGTGGCCCGGTCTTCACGAACTTACTTTTGGCAGACGAGATCAATCGTGCTCCGGCGAAGACCCAAGCGGCTCTTCTTGAAGTGATGCAGGAACAGCAGGTGACGATTGATGGTGAGTCGCTTCCAGTAGCGCCTCCGTTTATGTGCTTTGCGACGCAAAATCCGATCGAACAAGAAGGGACTTATCCGCTCCCGGAAGCACAGCTCGATCGTTTTTTGGTCAAAGTAGTGATCGACTATCCCTCGCTTGAGGACGAGCGACGCGTGGTATCCGAGGTGACGGCCCAGGCAGGAGGAAAGGGCGTGGATCCTCGGCAAGTGGAGCAGGTTTGTAATTCCGAAATTATTATCGAAGCTCAGCGACTTACGGCACAAGCCAAGGTCGTTCCTGAAGTGATTGACTACGCTCTGCGGATGACTCGTCACACGCGTGAGGCTCCGGGATTGAGTCTCGGTGCCGGAACAAGGGGAGCGATTAGTTTGGTTCAGTTGGCGAAAGCGTATGCCGTCATCGAAGGGCGCGACTACGTCATTCCCGACGATATTAAACGTGCGGCAATTCCGGTTTTTCGTCATCGGGTTCATGTCGCTCCTGAAGTCGCGATCAGTGGCCAGCGAGTGGACGATCTTCTTATTCAGGCCTTGGAAAGCGTTGAGGCTCCCCGTAACTAGACGATGCTTCTTCGACCTACAAAGTGGCTTGTGCGCCTCTTGATTCTCTGGGCTCTGCTGAGTCTGGTGGTTGTTTTTTGGGAGCCTGCATTTTCAGCATGGAAATGGATGGCTGCTATTCTAGGCGGGGCAGCTTTGTTCGACGCATTGGTGGTTCTTACTGCGAAACGACCAAGGGCGGAGAGGACGCTTCCCGGACGGTTCGCGGTCGGTGTCGAGGCCGAGGTCGCGGTCCGTCTGGTCAATCGCAGCGGTCGCGCCATCAATCTGGCGATGTTTGATGGCGTTCCTGAAGCGAGTGATTGCAAACTCTTGCCTTGGGAAGGTTGGGTGAAGAAAGCCGGCTATGTGGATGTGATTTATCCGGTGGCTTTGAGAGATCGTGGTGAGACGATGTTTGGAAAAGTTCACGTTTTAGAGAGTTCTCTCCTGGGACTATGGGCGCGTAGCTCCCTGATCGGGGAAGGAGGAAGCACTAAGGTTTATCCCAACTATCAACCGGTTCTTCGGTATGCGCTCTTGGCAATCGAGCATCAGCAAGAGCAGAGCGGAATCGTGCGCAAAAATCGCGCGGGACTCAGCCGTGATTTTCATCAGCTGCGCGATTATCAAATGGGAGATTCGCTGGCACAGATCGATTGGAAGGCTTCCTCGAAACGGCAGACGCTGATTAGTCGGGATTTCCAGGAACAGCGGGATCAATCGGTGATTCTCATGCTGGATTGTGGTCGGAGAATGCGCACTCTCGATGGCGAAATTTCTCAGTTTGATCACTGTTTGAATTCGATGCTTCTTTTGAGCTATATCGCGTTAAGGCAGGGAGATCACGTTGGGGTGCTCAGCTTTGGTGGGACGGATCGCTGGCTTCCGCCGGTCAAGGGGGCTCATGCGATGACGACGGTTCTCAATCATCTGTATGATTATGAGACAGCACCGTTTCCAAGCGATTTTAGTGAAGCTGCGGAACGGCTTTTGAGTCACCAGCGGAGGCGGTCCTTGGTTGTGATCTTAACCAATCTTCGCGGTGAGGATAGCAGTGAGCTGAGTGAGCCATTGAGGCGCTTGAGGCAGAAGCATCCGGTTGTGCTGGCAAGTCTACGGGAAGAAGGGATTGGAGATCTTCTGAAACGTGAGGTGAAGACCTTTGATGATTCCCTCGGATATTTGGCAGCGGCCGATTATGACAAGGAGCGAGAGTCTACTTTGTCGAAATTGAGGTCGGAAGGGATTGTGACGATTGATGAGACGGCGCAAGCCTTTCCGGTGGCGCTCGCGAATTGCTATCTCGATACTCGCGTAATTATTTGATCGGGAGGAGAGAGGTGATGGTGCGAGTTCGAGTTCGAGTTCGAGTTAGGCGATAAGGGGATCGCCTCTCCTGGCTAAGACTGGACTAAGCGCCTTTCAACAGTTCGTCGAGGTCAGCTTCGTTGATGACTGCGACGCCCAGGGATTCTGCTTTTGTTCTCTTGGAGCCGCCACCTTCGCCAGCGAGAAGGTAGTCTGTTTTGGTGGAGATGGATCCGGAGACTTTGCCACCCTTGCTTTCGATTAGTTTTTTGAACTGAGATCGGGGTGCGGAGAGGGCTCCAGTGAGGACGAAGGTTTTTCCGACGAGGGGGAATTCGTCCGATGCTTCGGTTTGGGGTTTCGGCGCGAAGTTATCGGAGACCGGGTTGATCTCCAAATCACTCAGTCGAGTTGAGATCAACTGGCCGGTTTCGGATTTGAAGAAGGCGAGGAGATTTTGGGCGGCGACCGGGCCGAGGCTGTCGTCGATGTGATACTCCGCGAGTCGGGGGTGATTTTCCTTTTTGCGTTTCGATTTCGAGAGCTCTTTGAAATCGGGGAGCCCCGCAAGGTCGGCGATGATTTGGGAATTAGCGAGATCGCTGAGTCGCTCATGAAGACGGGAAAGTTCCCGAGCGGATGAATCTCCAATATGGGAGATTCCCATCGCGAAGAGCCAGCGATTCATGGGCATGTTATTGCGCGCACGCTCGATGGAGGCGAGTAAGGTGGCAGCTCGCTTTTCTCCGAAGCGCCGTTCTTTGGAAATGGTTTCTCCTTCGGCGGATTTGGCCGGGTCGAGCATGAGGTCGGCGAGGGTGCTTTCCTCCAAGGTGAAGAGATCGAGTGGAGAGGAAGCGAGTTGGGTTTCGACGAGCTTGATGGCGACGGATTCACCGAGACCGTCGAGATCGAGCGCTTTTCGCGCGGAGAAGTGGGTGATGCGGGTGACGGCTTGAGCAGGGCAGGTGAAATTGGTGCAGCGCCAAGCGACGAATTCCTCTTCCTTTTTGATGGGTCCATGACAGGAAGGGCACTGATGGCCGAGAACGTTTGGAAGGTGATAGGGGGCGGCATTGGCGGGGCGCTTTGAGAGGACGACCTGCACGATGGAGGGAATGATTTCTCCGGCTTTTTCTACGATGACGGTATCTCCGATGCGGACATCCTTGCGTTCGATCTCTTCCTGATTGTGGAGGGTCGCGCGCGAGACAGTGGTGCCCGACACGAAGACGGGTTCGAGTTCGGCGACCGGGGTGAGGACTCCGGTGCGTCCTACCTGAATGGTAATTTTCTTGAGGAGAGTCTCCTTTTGCTCCGGAGGATATTTAAAGGCGGAGGCCCAGCGGGGAGCCCGAGAGGTGAAGCCCAGAGTTTCACGTTGGCCGAAATCGATGACTTTGACAACGGCACCGTCGGTTCCATGACCGATGTCGTGTCGATGCGAATCGAGTTCTTTGATCGCGGAGAGCATTTTCTCGAGAGTCTGCGCGGTCCAGATGGGGTGGTTTCTTCGGATGCCGAATTCATCCAAGAGCGCGTGGTAGTCATTTTCTGATTCCAGTTCGGTGCCTTCGTGAGCGCCGAGACCGTGCGCAAGAAACTCAAGCGGGCGTTTGGCTACTTCCTTGGAATCTAGAAGTTTGAGCGATCCTGCGGTGGCGTTTCTTGGGTTAGCGAAAGGTTGAAGCCCTTGTTCGTCTCGCTGTTCATTGAGTTTAGCGAAGCCTTTTGAAGGCATGAAAATTTCTCCCCGCACTTCTAGCAAGGTGGGGACTCTTTCTCCCTTCAAGGTGAGCGGAATGGAGCGAATAGTGCGAACGTTTGAGGTGATGTCGTCACCTGAAGCGCCATCGCCACGGGTCAGGGCGTAGTCGAGTTCGCCATTTTGGTAGACTAAGGAGCAGGCCACTCCATCAATCTTAGGCTCAATCGTGAATTCGACCTTTTCGCCCTCGAGTGTCTTGTGGATGCGATCCCAGAAAGCGATTAGTTCGGGTTCCTCGAATACATCATCGATCGAGAGCATCGGCAGTAAGTGAGTTCGCGTCGTGAAGGAGTCCAAGGGCGTTCCTCCGACTCTTTGGGTGGGAGAGTTTGGATCAGCGAATTCCGGGTTGGCTTTTTCCAGATCTTCAAGTTCGCGAAAAAGGCGATCATAACCGGTATCAGAAATCTCCGGGTTGGCGTCTTGATAATAGAGCTGATTGTGGCGATCGAGCTCGGCCCGGAGTTCCTTGATGCGTGCTTCAAAAATCACGCACAAGATGTAGCCATCCTGTCCTGTGGGTTAAAGCAGAACCCGATGGACTTTTCGAAAAACAAGGGTGCCACAAAGAGCGCCTAAGGTATCGGCGAGCCAATCGCCCGGGTCGTTTCCAGTCCGGTTGGCAAAGAATGACTGATGCCATTCATCAAGCACGCCAATGATCGAAAGACTCACAGTCACGATGAGGATGACATTAAGCCATGGAGGTCTGGCCTTTTTGAAAAATAAAGTGGCTGCCAAAAGTCCGCCTCCGCCGAAGAAATAGCCAAAATGGACGACCTTATCGAAATGGGGAATATCGAGGTTGAAGAAATTCCCGGGTGGATGAAATCTATTCCCATGGGAAAGCAGGTTCAAGAGGATGAACCAAAGGAGCACACAAGCCCCCCAAAATCGTGCCGAGCGGAATCGATCGTGAAAGCGAATCATCACCAAAGATTACTCGTCGTCGCCATTGCGTCGCATTTCTTCCTCCATGCGCTCGGCAAGCCATTGCTTCATCATGGACTGATAGTTGAGGAAACGAGAACGTGCGATGCGCTTAATTCGCGAGAGCATCCGTGGGTCAAAGCGCAGGGTGATCGTCGTGGATTCACGTGAATCAGGCGAGTGAATCGAGGCATTGATTAGCCGGGGATTGAGCGCATGGCGGTTCCAAAACTCGGCTTCCGCTTCGTCAGATTCAAACTCGGGAATTTCGCTCCAGGCAGATATGATGTTCATCGGGTGAGAAGTGTTACTTGATTTCGGCGAGCTTGCGCTCGTAGTAGGCGGACTCGTCTACGCTCATTTCGCGTGCGGCAACGACCCGCGCCTTTTTACCATCGCCCCAGAAGCTCAGAAAAAGGGACCTATTTCCGATGGTGCAACCGAGGAGGTAGTAGCGGGTTTCGCCATCCTCGCGGTCGACATCCGGGAGAAGACGGATGGAAAAAGGATCTTCAAAAATCTCCTCGATCTCGTGGGGTTTGATAAACTTGGTATCAAACGGGGTGTCGGTAAAATCAAGTTCCATGAAATAACGGTTGATTTAACTAACCACAGCCAGCTTCCGCTGAAAAGACGAATCTGTGCGCGATTTCGAGGGTTAAGCTTCAATTTCGCCTTCGAAGATAAAATCGGCAGGTCCGGTCATGGTGACGTTGGCAAACTTTCGATCATTAATGGTTACGAAGCCGATGGAGATGTCGTCGCCTCCGCGGACGGTTACTTTGATGGGAGAGGGGGCTCCGGTGAGAAGATGATGAATGAGTGCACACGCTGTGATGCCGGTGCCGCAGGCGAGCGTTTCACCTTCGACGCCCCGCTCGTAGGTCCGCACAAGAAGGTGCTGGGGCGAGAGAATCTGCGTAAAATTGGCATTGGTGCCGCTCGGCTGATAGTGCTCGTGATAGCGAAGGGCTGCGCCATTTTTGACGATCTCCGTCGCTTCTACGTCTTCGACAAAGGCGATAGCATGCGGGACTCCGGTATTGAGGTTGTGGACCGGAACGCCCAGTGAGTCGACCTCGACAGGAGAATTAATTTCAAGCCCGAATGGCTCGGACATCTCGATGCAGACTTTTTCGCCGATGATTTCGGCGCGTAAGGTTCCGGCTATTGTTTCGAAAGTAATCTTATTTTTTTCACCATCGAGGAGTCGGGAGACGTAGCGGCCGAAGCAACGGGCGCCATTTCCACACATCTCAGCCTCGCCTCCATCGGCATTATAGTATCGAAATCTGACGTCGGCTCCTTGTTCCGCTGGTTCCACGGCGAGGAGACCATCTGCACCTACACCACGATGGCGATCGCAGAGCTTTGCGATTTGCTCTCCGGAGAGGGAGTAGTCGAGCGCTAGGTTGTCGATGACGACGAAATCATTTCCGGCACCATTCATCTTGGTGAAATTTAGTATCATGGTAGATCGATTGGTTGGACTGTGAGAAACCGCAAGTTGATTTAAGCGCGGTGCGTGGCTTCGATCAGAGGGGTGACAAATTCGCGAAGCTTGCTGACGACGACGGGAGAATCGGCGTTGATTTCGATCGTTTTTACAATCGCTGATCCGACAATCACGCCATCGGCTTTCTTTGCGACCATCGTGGCGTGCTCCGGCGTGCCAATTCCGAATCCCACACAGATCGGAGTGTCGGTGCGCGCCTTGATGCTCGTGACTAGTTCGCCGATTGTTTCAGAAGGGGCTGAGTGCCCCCCGGTGACTCCGGTGCGGGAGAGGGCGTAAATGAAGCCTTGAGAGGATTGTGCGAGGTTCGCTTGACGTTCAGGGGGAGTGGTGGGCGCGATCAGGTGGATGTGATGGAGTCCTTCACCTTTTGCGAAATCTGGATTCATGGCGGCTTCGGAGGGCGGGAGGTCTAGTAGTAGGATGCCATCGGCTCCCGCAGCTGCAGCATCGGTGTGGAACTTCTCGTAGCCGTAGGCGTAGATTGGATTCAGGTAGGTGAAGAGAACGAGTGGGGTCTCGTGGGTTTCGCGGAAGGCCCGGATGAGGTCAATAACCCTTGGAGTGCTCATTCCCGCCTTGAGGGCGCGCTCAGCTGCCATTTGGTTTACGATGCCATCAGCCATGGGATCGGAAAAGGGGACTCCGACCTCGATGATATCCGCTCCGGCATCGGCAAGTGCTTGGAGAATCTCCAGGGAGCGGTCGAAATTGGGATCTCCGCCGCAGACATAGGCGACAAAGGCCGTGGTGGAAGTCTCGCGAAGGCGGGCGAAGGTGGTATCGATACGGTTGGCCATGGGCGTGCTTGAACTTGGCGATGGACGGCAGGAGAGACAAGACTATCCTTGCGCCAAGAAAACATCGATATGCGCGCACGACTCATCAAGGACTTCAATTTCGAAGCCGCCCATACCCTACCCAGCCTTCCTGATGACCACAAGTGTCGTCAAATGCATGGCCACAGCTTCAAGGTGGAGATTCACGTCGAGGGAGAAGTGGATGAAACCGTCGGCTGGGTCTACGACCACAAATGTATCTCCAAAGCGATGGCTCCTCTGCTAGAAATGATGGATCACGCCTACCTTAATGACATCGAGGGACTAGAAAGCCCCACGATTGAGATCATGGCGGCTTGGTTTTGGAGGAAGCTTGAGCTTGATCTGTCCGGTCTTTGTGAGATCGTGATCTATGAGACTCCAACGGCTCGTTGCTCCTTCAAAGGTGAATTCTAAGCGGAAGGGGATTGTCATTTGCTCAATCCTCGATTAATAAATCTCCGCGATGAAATTACTTGCCTTCGTTTTCCCCCTCGTCTTTCTCGGTCTTAGTTCCTGTGAACGGCACGAATGGGAATCCAAGCCCGGAAAGCCAGGCACGGAAGAGCTTTTCCCAGCTCACCACGTTAAGGAAGGAAAAGAGGGCGAGCATGCCAAGGAAGAAGGTGCTCATAAGGAAGACTAAGTCTCTTAAGAACGGTGTTGCGGGTGGGTGCGGTAGAAGGATCTGCCATCACGAATGAGTCCCTTTTTCTCGGCGACCCACCAGAGTATGCTTGACGATGTCAGCAACCTCGGGGTCGCCGAGAAGCAAGGTATTTAAATACCCCAGAATAGCTCCTTGGTGGGAGGCCAAATTCGTAACGAAGAGGGAGTCGTCTCCTTGCTCGCTGGAATTGATGGGTTTTTGGGAAGGCATGCCACATATAAACAGCCTACAAAGGGATAGCGGTAACTGATTATTCAGTTTTTGTTCATCGCCTCCGGAATTGATTTTTTATATCAGTCAAATGAGGCGGAGTCCCGAGAGCGAAATCCGACTGTTTAGGGGCATTATCCGATTCCCAATCCATCGCTCTGACCGGGGCTACCGTTAAATCGCCCCGATTGGCGTTGGGAACTGGTGCGCAATATTCCTCAGACTCGACTCAGGGTCACGACGCACTCTAGATGCCTTGTCTGTGGGAAGAGGTCGAAGGGTTGGATCTTGTCGATTTGATAGCCGTGCTCGAGGAAGCTTTTGAGGTCCCGCATTTGGGTCGAGGGATTGCAGGAGATGTAGACGACCTTGGAGGGGCCGTAGTGGAAGAGCTGGGTGAGAAAGTCTTCACTGCAACCCTTGCGCGGGGGGTCGACGATGACGGAGGTTTCCTTTGCGCGGAGTTTGATGTCGGCGAAGAGTTGCTCGGCGGAGGCGGCGATAAACTCGGTGTTCTCGATGCCATTGGTGAGGGCGTTCCGGCGGGCCCAGTCGGCAGAGGTTTCCGAGAGTTCGATGCCGATGACCTTTTCAAAGTGCTTGGCGAGGCTGAGGGCAAAGAGTCCAGAGCCGCAGTAGGCATCGAGGAGGAAGCGCTGGCCCTCTCCGGCGGCTTGTTCTGCGGCGTAGGCGGTGAAGGCAGGAAGGATGAAGGGATTGTTCTGGAAGAAGTCTCCCGCGAGGAAGTTAAACTTTAGATCGCCGACTTGCTCAGAAACAGGATTTCGGTGGTTTGTCTCGACCCGGCCAGCAGTGGCGCGGAGGAGGAGAGTGGATCCTCTTTTATAGGAGCTGGCATTATCCCGAACTTCCTGACGCGCACGGGGGAGGTCGGCATTGATCTCATCCATCGCGATGGGGCACTGGGACACATCGAGGATCAGTGAGCGGCGGTTGTGCTGGAGGAAGCCGATGGGGTTCGGCTTTCCGTGCTGAGGTTTTTGGAAATGCGGGGTAATTTTTGAGCGGTAAGCCCACTCCATCGGTGAGGGAATAGCAGGCTCGACAGGAGCTTCGAGCCCGATCATGCGTGGCAGAAGTTCCGCGACTTGGCGGGTCTTCCACTCGAGCTGCTTCGGGTAGCTGAGGTGCTGATACTGGCAGCCTCCGCAGTTGCCAAAGAGGTGGCACTTGGGCTCGACCCGGTCGGGAGATCGTTCGATGATCTCAACGAGATCGGCGTGAGAGCAGTTGCCTTCATTACGCCAGACGCGGGCGGTGACTTTTTCACCCGGGAGAGTGAAGGGGACGAAAACGACCCAGTCATTGGGCTTGGCGATTCCGGCTCCGAGATTAGAGAGGGAAAGTATTTCCAGTTCGATGATCTCGTGGAACTGGTAAGGATCGGCCTTGAACTTTTTGGGAGGTGAAACGGTGGACATCGTTTAGTTCGAGGGAGGTGTCGGCAAGTCGGAGGTGGGAAGAGGTGGGGGCACAGCGATGACTTTGTCGGCTTTCGTTTCTTCTTTTTTGGCTGCAGGGCCTCTAACTGTCTTGGTGGTTTCGGCCGTGATAAGATCGCCCGTGGTATTGGGATCCGCAAAATCGAGGGGCTGGATTACGGGTGCTTCTTCGGGAAGGGGGGGCTCGATCGGTTTTGGCGCTTCGATTACTTCGGGAGCAGGAGCGGATATTTTCTTATTCTTCTCTGATTCAAGAGCACAGGATGAGAAGGAAAGAGCGGCCAGAAGGCTGGCTGCTTTGGTTTGGAAAGAAGTCATGGTGTGAGAAGATCTTGGAACGAAGAGAGAGCGGTGACAATCAGGAATCATGATGAGACGGGTGTAAGTCGAGAACCCAATTAGGGCAGCTTTTTAAGCCATTTGGTGATGTCCGCGATGACGCGGTCACTTTCATGATCGAAGAAAAGGAGGTGGTAGCTTTCCGGGTAATAGATGCGAGTGGCTTTCTCGGAATGAGGGAGCTGGGAGGCGAAGCTCTCAATATCCTTGGGGTCAGAGAAGACATCTTTTCCTCCGTGTAGGAAGAGGAGGGGGATTTCGATGGATTGAGCGGCCTGGTTTGACTTCCGGATCATGTCTCCAAGGGTGGAGAGAAGACGGAGAGTGTGGCGCTCGATGTGGTAGGAGTTTTTGCTGGCTTGCTCCTGGTGGGTTCCGTCTTTTATGACCGCGACCTCGTCCTTTTCTGAGAGCGATTCCAGCGAGACGCGGTACATCGGTAAAATGGCGGCAAGGACGTGAACGGCCTTTTCCTTCCATGCTGGGAAGTCACCCCGAATATCGACAATCGGAGAGGAGAGAATCAGGGCGTCGCATCGGTTTTTGGGATCATCGGTCGCGGCGTATGCCTGGAGGACGATGAGAGAGCCCATGCTTTCGCCACACCAGACGATCTTAGCTTTTGGATGCCTTTTACGAATGAGACGGGTGAAGCTGTAGAGGTCACGGAACCACTCCGAGCGATGGCGGATGTGCCCGCGGCGTTCTTTTACGGGATCATTTCCCTGACCGCGGGTCTCGACGGCATAGACGGCAGTGCCGGGGAGGTCGGTCAGAAGGTGATCGGCGAGGGGGCGGTAGTCAGAGGCTGCGCCAGAGATGCCATGAACGCCGATGACGACAAGTTTGGGCTCGGACTTGGGAAGCCATTTGGTGAACGGAAGTTGATCGCCATCGAAGCTATGTAGGGTGTTTTTTTCGAAACGAACGGAGTCAGGTACAGCGAGGGAATGGGAGCAGTGAACGAGAAGAAGGCAAGCGGCAGCGGTGAAAAGAGAGCGAATCACCTGGGAAAGCATGGTCAAAGAATGAGGCGTTAAGGAAAGGATTACTGGGAGCGGAGTTTCTTCAGGGAATCCTGATAAGTCGTGATCTGTTTGATCGATTCCGGAGTGCCGATTCCTTGCAGAGCTGCGATGACCTTTTCAGTGGTATTTATTTTTTCGTCCCGCTCCTTGGCGTAGAGACTCTCGACGACGACGTAGTGGCGGAGAGCGTCTTGTGGACGCTTGGCGGCCATGTCGATATCACCGGCGTGAATTCGGAGACTCAAATTGAGCTCTCCTTTGGGGTAAAGCTTGAGGGCGTCGGAAGTCGCTTGGCGGGCTTCATCGAACTGCTTGAGGTCGGTATGCGCGAGAGACTTCTGATAGAGGGTTTCGGCTTTTCGGTAGGGGTGGGTCTCGAGCTTAAGGCGCTCGTCTGCCGCGTGAAGGGCTTCCGTAGGGTGGCCGGTTTCGAGGGCGGTGTCGGAGTAGAGTCTCCAAATGAAGGCATCCACTTCTCCCGGGTTTTGAAGGCTTTCATTTAGGAAAGGCCAAGCGCGGGCGTGTTCTCCTTTTTTAGCGAGAGTCGCGCCAAGCCAGCGAACAATGGGTTGAGGCGCGCGGGCTTTGGAATCGACTTTTTGAAGGTCGAGAATTTCATTTTCAAGAGTGGTGAGATCTTCAGCTTGGTAAGCGCAGCGGATGAGGAGGGGGCCAACCTGAGTGGCGAAGTCGGCGGGGAACATGTCACGGGCTTTGCGAAGATGAGGAGCTGAGTTGGTGTAGTTTTTTTGACGGAACTCATCCCAGCCTAGCCAGAAGTGGGCGGTTGCTTCCACTCTCGGAACGATGTCCGGGAGTGTGAGGATTTTTTTCTGAGTGGCGGTGAAGCGCGGGTAATCTTTTGTTTCCTGATATATGGCGCTCAGGCGCTGGAGAATGAGGGACTGAAGTTTGACGTCCTGGGTGGCAGCGAGGACTACGGTATAGTCGGCAAGTGCTTCGTCTTCGCGGTCGAGGGAAGAGAGGATTTCGGCTCGCGCAAGGCGCAGTTGCAAAAGTTGTTTACTGGCGGGGTAGGTTTTTTCGAAGTTCGCGATCGTTGCGAGTGATTTCTCGTTTTGCTTCGTGGCGAGATAGGATTTGATAAGATGGTATCGAACCCCGAGGAAATTGCTTGGGTCAAGAAGGTCGAGGTTGAGTGCTTCGAATAGGGGGGCCGCGGCAAGGTAGTCCTTTTTGGCGTAGTAATATTCCGCTAGGAGAAGTCGGGCGGAGTGGAGTCGTTTGTCGTTTATTCGCTCGGAGCTGTAGCGTTTGAGGAAGCTCTCGGCCTGGCGGGCGAAGTTATTTTTTTCGGCGCTGTGGTCGCGGACGAGGATTCGGTAGGAAGCTTGAAATCCGGTGTCACTTTCGGGGGCGAGGCGTGAGATTTCCTCGTAGAGTTTCAACACGCGGTCTTTTTTACCCTCCTGATCGTAGGACTTGCTGGCCATGATGAGGCGCTGCAAATGTGGCTGGGGCTGGAGATCAAAGTGGCCTTTTTCGTAAGCCGCGATCACTCCAGAGGGATTTTTTGCCTGATAGTGGAGGTTCATCAGGGTGAACTGCGTTTGACCGCGCCATTGTTTGAGGTCGGGGTGAGCAAAGGCTTTTCCGAACCAGATGAGCGATTGTGCATTGTCTCCTGCACTCTGTGCGCAGAGTGCTGCTTGCAGGGTGGAGTCGGAAGCGACTTCTTTTTTCGAGGACCTGGAGAGCTCGACAAAGAGAGGGAAGGACCGGCGATAGTCCTTGGTTTGTTGGTAGAGTCGGGCCTGAGCGAGCTTAGCTGTTTCCTGATAGGGGTTGCCCTTGTCTCTCAATATGGCAGCGAGAGCCGATTTTATCTGGAGCGAATCCTGGAGTTTGTCGAAACAGAGAAATCGGCGGTAGAGCGACTCGTGTCGAACTTTATCTTTATCAGTGCTTTTCTCAAGAATAGAGAACCATTTTGCAGCACTCGCCCATTCCTTTTTTTCGTAGTCATCGGAGGCGAGAAAGAGGGCAGAGCCAGCGACATATTTACCGGTAGTCCAACGGGTGGCGATGGTTTCGAAGCATTGGCGGCTCGCTTTATCTTCACCGATCTGGCGGTAAGTGAGGGCTAAGAAATACCAGGATTCGAGAGCCTTTGGATCGTTGGGGAAGGCTCGGAGAAAGCGATCAAATTTAGAAGCGGCGAGGCTGTAGTCTTGCTTCGCCTTTTTTTCGTCCTTGGTTTCGCTGGCGCCGTTGTAGTAGCGCGTCGCTAGATCGAAGATATCGCGGGAGGGCTTTGCCGAAAGGGGGGCAGGAGGCTCAACGACCGGGGGTAAGGGCACGCCCTCCTGTGCCGTGGCCAATGAAATCGTCAAGGCGATGAGTGTTAGGAGGAGAGATGGCCAGATTTTCATGGGGAATTAATCTGTTTAAAGAGCGAAGCGAAGAACGGGCTTTTTTCGTTATTTTGGGACATCACGGCTCGCAAAGCTGATGTTCCAGATGCCTGCTTTTTGGATGACATCAAGAATTTCGAAAAGGTTTTGGTTCGTGCCCGTGGCGTCGCAGCGAATGCGAACCGGTTGCTGATCGGCACTGCCCTGTCCTGCTGTTTCGGCAGCGATGACAATTTTTTCAAGCTTCGTGCTGAGTTCTTCCTTGGTGTAAGTTTCTCCACTGACGGAAATAACGCCTCCTTTGGTAAGGTTAATGACGATTTCGTTGGCAACGCGAGCCTTGTTCGCTCCTTCTTCGGAAGTAGGAACGGCCACTTGCATTTCCTTTTCTTGCTCGGTGATCTGGTAGGTGACCAAGAAGAAAATTAGGAGCAAGAAGACGATATCAATCATCGGTGCAAGCTGGAAGCTGACCGGTGGTTGGGAAACGTCGCGAATACGCATGATTTAAAGAAGTAAAAAACTTAGCCGCGCATCCCGGGTGGCGCTGGGGCGGCTGAGTAATCGTCGCGTAATACGGGCTGACTTTGGGCAGAGCCTTGTCGGGGGCGTTGAAGTTGACCGCCGACAAGGGCAAGGATATGTGTTCCGGCGGCTTCAAGCTCAGCGATGTGGCGCTGCACCCGTCCACGGAAGTAAGAGTAAAAAACCATCGCGAAAATACTGATGATCAGTCCGACCGCTGTCGTGATGAGTGCTTCCCAGATTCCTTCAGCGAGCTGGAGCTGCTTAAGGCCTTCGTTTTTTCCTTCGGCGATTTCGATGAATGATTTGATCATTCCGATGACCGTTCCAAGAAGTCCTACCATGGGGGCGATTCCACCGATGTCGGCAAGGTAGCTGATTCGCTGAGTCAAGACGCCGCCTTGACGTGAACCTTCCGCTTCTGCTATCTCACGAATATCGGAGGGGGTGGCAGTGGGGTTTCTCGTCAAAAAATCGAGTGTTTTCTGGGTAATTCGGGCGACCGCTTCACCCCGCCGCTGGCAATAGGTGATCAAGCCGAGGTAGTCGCGCTTTCGAATCATGGCCTCAGCGGTGTTCATGAACTTGTTGGTCACGACCGAGCTGCGGCGCAGCGTGAGAAAATAGAGAAGGATCAGAACGAAGGTGAATAGCGAGAGCGCTCCGAGCGCAAACATGGTGTAACCACCTTTTGACAATAGCGTGACGACGTTTAGGTCCTCGATGACATCACTCTCTGCTCCAAAAGCAAGAGTGGGAAAGAGGATCAGGAAAAGAAAGAGAAAGGAGACTTTCATTTGTTGGAAGGATTGTAACCGTTCGTGCCGTAGGTGCAAGCCATGCCGTAGACGCGCGCTCTCTCAAAAGAGGGGTTGTGCCAGAAAGTCGAAGGAATTACGTCTTTGTGCGTTACAATCTTCCTAGCAATGTCTCATCTACCTGCTCTTCGTTCTCGTCTCTCAAAGGTTTCCCATCAACCGGGGGTTTACCTGATGATGGACCGGCTGGGTTCGATCATCTATGTCGGGAAGGCTAAGGATCTACGTAGGAGGCTCAGTTCCTACTTTATGCCGTCGGGCAAGAAGCGGGCGGACCGTAAGACACGGGCCCTCATTGACTCTATTTGTGACTTTGAGACCCATGAAGTGAGGAATGAGCAAGAGGCACTTCTATTGGAGGGAAAATTGATCAAACAGTATCGTCCGCGCTACAATGTGAGTTTTATGGACGATAAGCGCTTTCTGTTGGCGAAGGTCAATTTGGAGGATCCTTGGCCTCGATTCAGCACGACGAGGCTGAAGAAGGCGGACGGAGCCTGCTATTTTGGTCCTTTTGCGCATTCAGGTGCCATCAAGGCGACCGTGGCTTGGTTGAATCGGGAGTTTGGGGTGCGGAGTTGTCGTCCCCGGATTCCGGGAGAACAGGATTACAAGCACTGCAATGCCGATATTATTCGAAATTGCAGTGCTCCGTGTATCGCCAAGATCACGCGGGAGAATTACCTTGAGAAAATCGAGGAAGCTTGTGAGCTGTTGAGTGGGAAAGGAAAGCGGGTGCGCTTGAAGAGTCTGCGGGAGGATATGGCGAAAGCCGCCGAGCGTCTCGATTTTGAAAAAGCGGCACGACTTAGGGATGTTATCGCCAATATCGAACGAGCGTTGATTCCAACGCGACAATTTTCGCGGGGCCGGGGAGTGCCGACTACGGTGAAGCCGGTGGAGGATCTGGCGGAACTTGGGGAGTGGCTCAATATGCCAACGCCCACGGTAATGGAGTGCTTCGATATTTCAAACATCTCGAACACGCACATTGTCGCTTCGATGGTGCGCTTTCGTGAGGGGCTTCCTGATAACCAGAACTATCGACGCTATCGCATTAAAACTGTCGAGGGCCAGGATGACTTCGCCAGCATGGCCGAGGTGATCAGGCGGCGGTATGGGCGAATTTTACAGGAAAACATGACGGCGAACCCTGAAGTGGCTTCGGACACCCAAGAGCCAGCGGTGGAGGTGCTGCGGCGTCTGGCAAGTGAAGGAAAGAGTCCCATCACATTGCCTGATCTCGTCATTGTGGATGGAGGAAAGGGGCAGCTCAGCGCAGCGGTGGCGGAACTTCAGCGATTGGGGCTCCACGGCCTTCCCATTGTGGGGTTGGCAAAGCAGCGGGAGGAAATATTTAAGCCCGACGAAAGCGAGCCGATTACGATTCCTCATGATCTGGGAGCTCTCAAATTGATGCAGCGAATTCGGGACGAAGCCCACCGCTTCGCAAACGGTTACAATGAGCTTCTCCTGCGAAAGCGGGTGAAGGAAAGTCAGCTCGATGACTGCCCTGGAATTTCCCCAGCCAAGAAGAAGCTTCTTCTAAAGAAATTTGGCTCAGTGAAACGGCTGATGAAGGCGACGCCTGAACAGATTGGAGAAATTCCGGGGATCTCTGCGAAATTCGCGGAGACCCTTCTGGAGTTTCTGAGAGGGGGCTAAAGCGTTATGCCTGTGGCCTGGGTCACTCCGGCAATTCCCTGGATCTCTTCCATGATCTCGGTCGAAACAGGAGAATCGAGCTCGATCATGGTGAGTGCATTGTTTTCTTGCAAATTTCTTGCGAGGGAGAGATTTGCGATATTGGCTCCGGCGTTGCCGAGAGCTGTGCCAACTGCACCGACAATTCCAGGGCGGTCGTTGTTTCGAACGATGAGGAAGTTGCCAATGATATTTATGTCGAGATAAAGTTTGTTGATCTCAACGATGCGCGCGGAGGTACCGATCATGGTGCCGGAGACACGGAACTTCTCGTCTCCCTTGCTCAGCTCAGCAACTAGGAGTTCACTGTATTCTGTTTTCGCGTTGATCGTTGATTCGATGAGATCGAGACCCAGCTCTTTGGCGACGCCAGGTGCGTTGACGATATTGATCTGCCCGTCACAGCGTGCCGCTTCAAGGAAGGAGCAGAGAACGCTGCGCGAAATGAGAGCGGTGTCTTTTTCGGCGAGAGCCCCGTGGTAAGAGACCCTTAGTGAATCGGGATTCGCGGGACCAAGCTTGGCGAGGAGCTTACCCAGTGCCCTGGCTATATCGAGGTAACCGCCGAGCTCGCTGAGGGCTGCTGCATCGAGAGAGGGCATGTTGATAGCATTACGAATTTCCCCGGTAGCGCAGAAGTCGCGGATCTGCTCGGCGACCTGGATGCCAACATTCTCCTGAGCTTCATTGGTCGAAGCGCCAAGATGAGGGGTAAAGGCGATGTGCTTTTTGAGCTCAAAAAGAGGGTGGTCGGCCGAAGGGGGTTCATCTTCGAAAACATCGAGACCGCATCCGGCGATATGGCCGCTATCGATCGCTGCTTTGAGTGCAATTTCGTCGATGAGACCGCCACGGGCACAGTTGATAACGAGTGAACCCTGATTCATGAGGGCGAGACGATCCGCATTGATGATGTGCTTGGTGTCATCGGTCATTGGCACGTGAAGAGTGACGACGTCGGCGCCGGTGAGAGCCTCATCAGGGGTGCCGGCGAGACGGACCTTCATTTCATCAGCGCGGGACTGCGTGAGGAAGGGGTCATAGGCGACAATCTTCATGTTGAAAGCTTGAGCGCGCTTGGCGAATTCGCTTCCGATGCGGCCCATTCCGATCACGGCGAGAGTTTTGCCATTGAGTTCGATCCCTTGATAGGCTTTGCGGGCTGCTTTAAAATCTCCCGCGATCACGCCGGCGTGGCCTAGGGCGATGTTTCGAGCCGTCGCGCACATCAGAGTGAAGGCATGCTCCGCGGTAGAAATGGTATTGCCGGTGGGCGTGTTCATCACGATCACGCCGCGGGAGTTGGCTGCCTCGCGGTCGATGTTATCGACGCCGACCCCGGCACGGCCGATGGCTTTAAGATTGGTCGCAGCAGCGAGAACCTCTCGAGTGACCTTTGTCTGAGAGCGGACCACCAAGGCATCGTATTCTCCGATGATTGAGATCAATTCCTCGGGGGAGAGGCCTACTTTAAAGTCGGCGATGATGTCAGGATGGGCATTGAGAAGCTCAACACCTTTTTCGGAGATTGGGTCGGAAACCAGAACGCGTTTTGGCATAACGATTGGAGCGGTAACGCACCAATGGCATTTACGCAAGAGTTGGCGCTTGAAAAATGCTCTCTACTCTGAAATGTCATTCGTCCTATGTGCGACAATCCTGATATGCGGAAGTTCTCCTCGAAGGTTCTTGATGGCCCTGACCGTGCGCCCAGCCGGGCGATGCTTTATCCAGTGGGCTTTGAGAAAGAAGATTTTAGCAAGCCCAAGGTCGGAGTTGCTTCGACCTGGAGTCAAGTGACGCCTTGCAATTTCCATATCGATGTTCTTGCCAAGGAATCGGCGAAAGGAGTAGACGCGGCTGGTGGGAAGTCCGTCATTTTTAACACCATCACGATTTCCGATGGCATCTCGATGGGAACCGAGGGGATGAAATACTCGCTCGTGAGCCGGGAAGTGATCGCGGACTCCATTGAGACGGTAGTCGGTTGTGAAGGAATTGATGGCTACGTCGCGATCGGGGGCTGCGATAAGAATATGCCTGGTTGTATCATGGCGATGGCGCGCATGAATCGGCCTTCTGTTTTTGTATACGGCGGTACCATTTTGCCGGGATGCGCCACGCTCAAAGGTGAGAAAAAAGACCTCGATATTGTTTCTGTTTTCGAGGCAGTTGGAAAGCACGCGAGCGGCGAGTTTTCAGACGAGGAACTTCAAGAGATTGAGGAAAAAGCCGTTCCCGGACCTGGTTCCTGTGGTGGCATGTATACCGCGAACACGATGGCCAGTGCAATTGAAGCACTTGGAATGAGCCTCCCGAATAGCTCGGCACAGGCCGCAATTAGCAACGATAAGATGCGCGACTCTTTCGATGCCGGTGTGGCGGTGCTACACCTTTTGGAGAAGGGGATCAAACCACGTGATATCATGACTCGTGAGGCTTTTGAAAATGCCATCACGGTAGTCATCACGCTCGGCGGATCGACCAATGCTGTTCTTCACCTTTTGGCGATGGCACATTCAGCCGACGTCGAACTGAGTATTGATGATTTCACTGAGATTGGGAAGAGGGTCCCTGTGCTTGCGGACCTCAAGCCGAGCGGGAAATATGTCATGGCTGAGTTGGTTAAGATTGGTGGGCTCATCCCGCTGATGAAACTTCTTTTGAAGGAAGGTCTTCTTCATGGCGATTGCATGACCGTGACCGGAAAGACGATCGCTGAGAACCTTGCCAATTCACCACTAGAGTATCCGGAAGGACAGGACGTTGTTCGTCCTATCGACAATCCCGTTAAAAAGGACAGTCACCTTCGTATTCTCTACGGGAATCTTGCTCCGACTGGATCTGTTGCCAAGATTTCTGGAAAAGAGGGGCTCACCTTTACCGGGCGTGCCCGCGTTTTTGATTCTGAAGAAGAAGCGATGAAGGCGATTCTTAGCGGGGGGATTGAATCCGGTGATGTTATCGTGATTCGTCGTGAGGGACCAAAAGGTGGTCCTGGAATGCGTGAAATGCTCGGGCCGACAGCTGCCGTAATGGGCCGTGGTTTAGGTGATAAAGTAGCCCTCATTACCGACGGGCGTTTCTCGGGGGGAAGCCATGGTTTCGTGGTGGGGCATATTACTCCGGAGGCCTTTGACGGTGGACCCATCGGTCTTTTGGCAGAAGGGGACACGATTACGATTGATGCGGAAAACAACGAAATTTCGACGGACGCCGATCTGGAGTCACGGCGTGCTGCTTGGAGGCAGCCGGAGCCTCACTACACGCGTGGGGTTTTAGCAAAATACGCCAAGCTTGTGACAAGCGCGAGCGAGGGCGCGGTGACCGACAAGTAAGCTATCTAAAGATATAGTCTGCGATGACCATGCGGTGATCCGATCCTGCCAAGCGCACCGCTCTGGAACGGATCGGGATCAATTGTTTTGAGGAATAGAGATGATCGATCCTGAGTAAGGGAAGTGAGCGGTGGAAGGTATTTCCCCAGCCGGTACCTACTTCTTTGAAGGCATCGGTAAAGTCCTTCCCGATAAGCTTGTAAACGGCGTCATTGGCCGGAGCATTGAAGTCTCCTGCGATGAGAGCAGGGATGCGAGGATAGGCTGTCTTTTGTCGGAGGAGACCCATCTCGTAGGTGAGTTCAGTCTGGCGCGCCTCGCGATTGATCCGATGTTCTCGCCAAGCTTCCCGCTCCCAAAGTCGGAGATTGGTAGCGGCCCCATTGAGGTGGAGATTCATAAGTTGCACGGATTCTCCCGTTGCGAGCTTCACGGTAAGTAACTGACATCGGAATTTAGGAACCGAAACTTCAAATTCGATGGTGCCATTGACTACGACGGCGCACGATTTGGCGACGTTGTAGCGATAATCTCCTTTCCCATCGTAGATCTCATCGATGAATCTCTTGAGTCGATAGGTATGTGGGATCTCTTGAAGGAATACGATATCGGGCTGGAAGGGGGCGACGGCTTCGTAGGGATCGGTGCGCCGGGCGCAGTTGAGGGTGACAACCCGGAGGACGCGTCCCCGGGCGTGCGGCTTGGCTTTTCCGGCCTGCAGTTCAGGCTGGCCAATCCGTCCAAGAGAACTCGATTCGTCAGAAAAAATCAGAATGGTAAAGGACCAAATTAAGCTGACCACTAGAGAGAGACGTCCCCGATAGCAGACAAATGAGATGGCGGCGACGAAGAGACCAATCAGTCCCCAAACCCAGATTGGGAATACGGTGAAGGCGGCAAAGCGATTCGGAAGTCTTACGTAGAGGACAAGTGTGAAAAGATGCAAAGCTAAGGAGAGGCCAAGCAACGTCAACGACACGGGGTGCCATGGACGACGGTAAATCATCTTTTAACGGTGAGGGAGGGTGCGTCTTTAAGTAATGAGTCGCCCTTTAAAGACTTCGAGGGCGGCTTTGATGAGGGGGTCATCATGAAAATCGTTTTTCGGGGGCTCCTCTGTCTTTTTTTCTTCCTTCCCCACGGGCTCAGGATTCAACATGGGAGCTGGAGAGGGGGTCGGTTCTGGAGAGGAATCTGGAGCGGCCTCAATGAGGGCATCGATCCCGACAGGCTTCGTTTGGTCTCCGGGTGCTTTCGGAATTACTTTTTCCACGAGAGGTGCCAGAGTTTTCTCGGGTGCTGGAACAGAAGGAGCAGAAACAGGAGCAGCTAAGATGTTGGGGTCGGCATTGCCCATCGCCTTGATGACATCACTGAGGCGAATTTCCTGAAGCTTTTGAATGGATTTGAGGCAGGCAATCTCGAGGTGGAGGCGCTTGTTGGAGGCCCACTTCATGCGGCTTTCGGCTTCCGCGAAAACGTCGATGAGGGCGAGTAGACGATTTGAAGGGAAGGGATCGGCTGCTTTGCTCAGATCCGCCCAGAGTGCTTCTGGGAAACCTTCCCGGGATGCTTCAGGATCCAGTTTGACCACAACAAGAGCACGAATGGTGGCTACCACTTCGCCAAGAAGCTGGGAGAGATCCTTACCGCCTTCGAACTGTTCGTGGACGACCGCGAGTGATTTGGTGGGTTCCTTATCCAAGAGACCCTGGAGGAGAGTTGCGACCGTTTCACGGGAGGTGAAGCCAAAGACATCGAGGACGTTTTTCTCGGTGATTTCGGCACCGCAAAATGCCACCAGCTGATCCATCATGGACTGGGCATCACGCATGCCTCCATCGGCGCCCTTAGCGATCGCCCAAGCTGCAGCGTCATCGAGTTTTACATTTTCCTCCTCCGCGATGTGCTGGAGATGGGCCGCGATGATATCGGTGGGGATGGGGCGCAGATCAAAGCGCTGACAACGCGAGATGATGGTGGGGAGAATCTTGTTTGGCTCGGTCGTAGCGAAGATGAACTTCACGTGCTCGGGAGGCTCCTCGAGAGTTTTAAGGAGAGCGTTGAAGGCCGCATTGCTGAGCATGTGGACCTCGTCGATGTAGTAAATCTTAAAGCGACCACTTGCGGGCGCAAATTTCACGGTGTCGCGGAGTTCGCGAACCTGCTCGACACCATTGTTCGAGGCACCATCGATTTCGAGGACGTCGAGCGCCCGGCCTTCGGCGATCTCGATGCACATGGGATCGTCAGGATCGAAGTCAATCATCGGTCCCCCGGGACAGTTGAGAGCTTTGGACAGGATTCGTGCGGTGGACGTCTTACCGGTGCCTCTTGGTCCTACAAAGAGGTAGGCGTGGGCGAGGCGTTCTTGTTCGATAGCATTTCGAAGAGTGCGAACGACATGATCTTGTCCCAAGACATCGGCGAAGGTGCGGGGGCGATACTTGCGTGCAAAGACCTGGTAACTCACGTGGGCAAGTGTAGAGAGGATTGTGAGTTTGTCATGACAGACTTTTCAAAATAGCGTCTTGGTTATGTTTGCAGAAAAATCTGAACGATATGCCCGTGCTCGTAAGCGAATTTCAGCTCTTTGTGAGGGGGAATCGGACGAGATTGCCTTGATGGCTTCAATCGTCACCGTGCTCCATCACGAAATGGCTGATTTCTACTGGACAGGATTCTATCGCGTGATCGATGGGGGTCTCGTGATTGGGCCTTATCAAGGGACAGTTGGTTGCCTGAGAATCGCCTTTGGAAAAGGGGTCTGCGGCACGGCGGCGCAAACTGAAGAAACCCAGGTGGTTCCAGATGTTCATCGCTTTCCCGGCCATATTTCTTGCGATGCGAGATCAAAGAGTGAAATTGTGGTGCCCGTTAGAAATAGGGAGGGAGACCTTATCGGGGTGCTCGATATCGATTCTGAAGAGAAAGGGACTTTTGACGACGTCGACCGGGAAGCCCTTGAGGGGATTCTCAAGACCATTTGGCAGGGCTGATCTTCCTAAGCTCCGAGAAGCCAGAGGATGGGTTGGGGAAAGAAACCCAGAAGGATGATGAGTCCAGTAAGAACGGCGATGACGTAGAATGAAAGTAACCGCACTTTGACGGGGCTCGTTTTTAATGATTTTCGCCAATACATCGCACGGATAATCTTGAAGTAGTAAAAGAATCCAGCGGCAACTCCCACGAATCCAAGGGAGATCGGAATCCAGAGGCTAGCTCCCACGGCGGCCTGGAAGGCGAAGAGCTTGCCGAAGAACCCCGCGGTCAGGGGAAGTCCGGCAAGGGCGCCGATCACGATCGTGGTGAGGAAGGCCAGAGCAGGGTTCCGGGTTCCGAGACCTTCGAAAGCGGCAATTTCATCAGAACCACTATCACGATGGATAGCGCCAAGGATGAAGAAGGCAGCAAAGGTCATGAGAAAGTAGACAGAGAGGTAAAATCCCGTCACCTGAAAAGCACTGAGATCGCTCTTGCTGTTCCATGCTGCGATACCGAGGAGGATGAAACCGGCATTGGCGATGGATGAATAGGCAAGAAGGCGCTTAAAGTTGGTTTGAGGAATAGCTGCGAGGTTCCCAACAAGAATGGTCGCGCCGGCGAGGACGGCAACGATGAAGGTCGTTTTCTCGGCCGTGATGCTGTTTTCAAAGAAAGGTTGAAGGACACGCAGTGCGACAGCAAAGCCGGAAGCTTTAGAAGCGACGGAAAGGAAAGCGGTCGTGGGAGTCGGGGCTCCTTGGTAAACATCGGGGATCCAAAGGTGCATGGGGACTGCTCCAACCTTGAAGGCCAGAGAGATTAGAATCAGGGCGAGGCCGAAGAGGAGGTAAGTTGAGTTCTCCTCAGACATCGTTTCGCCGATGGCGGCGAGACTGGTGGTGCCCGTTGCGCCGTAGATCCATGAGATCCCGTAGACGAGGAATCCAGTAGAGATCGCGCCGAGGATCAAGAATTTCACACCCGCTTCGAGGGAGCCAACATTACGACGCATGTAGGCTACTAGAATATAGAGCGTGATGGTGGTGAGCTCGAGTGAGACGAAAAGGGAAACGAGATCTTTGGCGGAGGCCATCCACATCATTCCCGCCACGGCGAAAAGGATAAGGCAGTAATATTCTCCGGTGGAATCGTCGGAGTCAGGATTCGCAGTGAACTTTGCCAAGATCTTGCGGTAATCAAGGCAGAGTGTAAGGGTCATGATGCCTGCGAGGAGAGCGAAGCCCTTGAAGAATTTTGCCTGGGAATCCCACGCGTAGAAGCGCGTCATTTCCTTGTTGTTCTCGGGAGCTTCCGCCCAGAAAAGGAGGACTAAACCGAAGATCAAGGCCCCAATGCCGAGGCAGCCGATGAGGAATTTTTCTTTACGAGGAAGAAAGGCTTCCAGCATTAGGAGGACGATCCCGGCGAGGACGACGTAGGCTTCTAACCAGTGAGCAGGCATGAGAATTAGTGTCGAAAGTTAAGAGGGAAAATTAGTTATCCGATTGTTCGGTGGCGTCGGACGAGACTTGGCAGCCGCAGCCTTCAAGGAGACTGAGGAGGCTGTTGGGATAAAGTCCGACGATCAAGAGTGCGGCCGCAAGGATCATCGCTGGCATCTTCTCCATAAAGGTGAGGTCGGCGACGCCCGTTGAGTTTTTCACGGCTGGCCCTTGGAAGGTTCCACGGAAGGCGCGAAGCATGTAAACGGCGCTGATCACCACCCCCCAAAGAGCGAGAATCGTGGCAACCTGGACGCAACCCAGAGGGCCGCCCTTGTAGGATTCGAATCCAGAAAGGAAGACGAGCACCTCGCCCGAGAAGTTGGCCAATCCGGGAAGTCCAATGGAGGCCATTCCGGCAAGTCCAAAGAGGAAGGCGAGTTTCGGGGCCGCTTTTGCGAGGCCACCAAGTTCGGTTAGTTCGAGGGTGTTGGTGCGCTTTTGGATGGAATCAGAAAGGCAGAAGAGCATCGCGATACTGATGCCGTGTGCGAACATAAGGACGACTGCCGCGGGAATAGCTATGGTATTGGCTGAGGCACTTCCGGCCTCGATCAAGGCGGCAAAGGCGAGGAAGATGTAGCCCATGTGCATCACAGACGAGTTACCGAGGAGAGTGTCCATCCGCTTTTGGTTGATCGTGACGAAGCCAACCCAGAGAATGTTGCCCAGGAGAAGAACAATGAGGAGGCCGAGCCAATCTTGCATTCCTTCGGAAACCATGGGGTAGAAACGAATGAGGCCGTAGAGGCCAAACTTCTTGAGAACTCCAGCATGGAGCATGGCAACGGGAGTGGGAGCCGAGGCATATGCGGGAGCGGCCCAAGAGTGGAAGGGGAAGAGGGAAACGAGAGTTCCAAATCCGACGATGAGAAGAGCGGCGATTCCTTTTTGTGCTGAGGGATCAATTTCGGAAGCGAGGAGATCCTTAAAGAGCCAGGATTCCGAGCCGGAAGCATTGACGAGCCAAAGCAATCCGGCGAGAAGAACAATCGAACCAAAGGCGAGGTAGATTGTGATCTTCCAGGCAGCTTCTTTGCGTTCGCCCTTACCCAGAATTCCAATCATGAGGAAGGTGGGAATGAGGGCCAACTCGTGGAAGGCGTAGAAGAAGAAAAGGTCAGTCGAGAGAAAGGCGCCAATGGCTCCTGCTCCGATCAAAAGGCTCGAACCATACCAGAGCCTCTCGCTGCCCTCAGGAGCACCTCCATGGAGGATGGCGGCATAAAGAACGATGACGCTGAGAAGCAGCATAATGACGCTGATGCCATCGTAGAATCCCATGGCAAGATGGATGCTGGGAGTCGTGAGAACTTCAAAGGACATCGACCAAACATCGGCCTGCCAGCAGAAGACTGAGCCAAGTCCGAGGAAAAGGATAAGACCGGACGCGATGAGCGCCGTGATACGAGCCTTAACACCGCTAAAAATGGCGATGGCTGCGAGGAGGGGGATCAGAACGAAAATGACACTCATGAGACGAAGACCGTGAGATAGATGACAATGATGACCCCGAGGCCAAAGAGAGAAGCATACGCCTGGAGGTTTCCAGACTGCATGCGGGTGAAGATGCGACCGACACCGCCGGCAGCGCGCGAGAACCCACCGACGAGGAGACCGCCGATGACCAACTCATCAATAAAGTGAATGACGGCAGCAACGGCGTCTTGAAGGTAGGTTATCAACTTGGCGTAGAACTCATCGATGTAGAACTTGTTGCGGAAGATCTTGGCGATCTTGTGGTCGGCAAGAGGATCCTTTTCGGCGTTAAAGTAGAGTTTCCATGCGAAGAAGGCTCCTATCGCGAAGGAAAGTAGAGATGCGATGAGTGCAGGACCAAAATGGAACTGAAATTCGTTATGCAGTGGAGAAAGTTTTGCGCCGATTGGGTTCCACCCTGAAAAGAGTGCCATAACCGTCAACGCAATCAGAGGAATGAGCATCAAGGCGCCAACTTCTTTGGCATGACCTGCTTTCTCACTTCGGTTCTTGCCGAGGAAGGCAATGAAGAAGAGGCGGAACATGTAGAAGGTGGTTAAGCAGGCAACAAATGCAGCGATCAAAAACAGAGCCATGTTTTTGTGAAGAGCTGCTTCGAGGATTCCTTCCTTGGAGAAGAAACCAGCGGTAAGGGGGAATCCGCAGAGAGCAAGTGTCCCGATGAAAAAGGTGACTGTGGTGATGGGCATTTTGCTCCTCAGGTCACCCATTTTCCAAATGTTTTGCTCGTGATGGCAAGCGTAGATCACCGCACCTGATCCGAGGAAGAGGAGAGCCTTGAACCAAGCGTGAGTGAAGAGGTGAAACATCCCGGCATTTGGATCGAGAAGGCCGACGGCCATAACCATGTAGCCGAGTTGTGAAAGGGTGGAGTAGGCGAGGATTTTTTTGATGTCGTCCTGCTGGGTTGCCATGAGAGCGGCGAGCAGGGAAGTGATCCCTCCGATCCAGGCGATGGTATTGACGCCCCAGAGAGCTTCAATGGTTTCGGTGCCTATGGAAAGATAAAGGCGGGCCATCATGAAGACACCGGCCGCAACCATGGTGGCGGCGTGGATGAGGGCGGAAACCGGAGTAGGCCCTTCCATGGCGTCTGGAAGCCAGACGTGGAGAGGTGCTTGAGCTGATTTTCCCATTGCTCCCATGAAGATGAGGAGGACGGCGGTGCCGAGGAAGAAGGGGGAATACTCGGGCTTTCCAACAAAGAACTCGCTAATACCATCGAAAGTGAGAGCCGCTGAAGTTCCGCCCGCGATCCCCCAAAGCATAAGGATGCCGATCATGAAGCCAAAGTCACCGATCCGGTTAGTCAAGAACGCCTTCTTTGCGGCATCAGCAGCGGATTCCTTTTCATACCAATGTCCAATCAGGAGGAAGGAGCTGAGTCCCACCAGCTCCCAGAAGACAAACATCATAATGAAGTTCGAGGCGAGGACAATGCCGGTCATGGAGAACATGAACAACGAAAGAGCTCCAAAGTATCGGGCCTTCGCTGAGTCCTCCTTCATGTAGGCGAGGGAGAAAAGGTGAACGAGGAAACCGACTCCGGTGACCACGAGCATCATGTTCTTCGCAAAAAAGTCGAGCTTCAGTCCAATTTCAATCTCGATATCAGGGAGCGTGGCCCAACTGAAGGAAACGTCCGTTGTTTCAGAGGAGATCAGGAAGATTGTGATGAGCAGAATCGCTCCCGCGACCGCTGTTGACAAGAGGGCGGAGACGTTTTGGAGATTTTTCAGTCCAAGATGAATCGTCGCTGCCGACAAAAGTGGCAGGGCGAGAAGTAGCCAAGCGAGGGTATCCATGGTTCGAAAAAGTTAGCCGCGCATTGAGGTGAGGTCCTCGACGTCAATCGTCTGTCGAGCACGGTAAAGGGCCACGATGATGGCCAGACCCACCGCAACTTCGGCTGCGGCGACGGTAATAATAAAGAAGACCAGGACTTGGCCGTCGTAATCAGGAAGGCCATTTGCCGAAATGTGAAGTCTCGAAAAGGCAACCAGAGTGATGTTGGCGGCAGCGAGCATCAGCTCAAGACTCATGAAGATGACAATGATGTTTCGGCGGATCATCACGCCGCCGAGTCCGATTGCAAAGAGCAGTCCGGAGACGAAAAGGTAGTCGTTGAGCGAAGCCATATTTGGGGAAATTAAGATTTAGATGATTTCGAACTGCGCTTTGAGAGGACCACGACGCCGATCGTGGCGACGAGGAGGAGGATACCCATCACTTGGAGGGGGAAGTTGAAGTCACGGAAGATCGTCATCCCGATGAGGTTGGTATCGGGAAGTTGTGGAGACGTTGGGTGCGTGAGGATCTCCCTAATCTTATCCTGTCCAGCAAGCGCTTCACTTTCAGCGGCGGCGGCTAGGACTTCTCTCGTGATGGGAGTGAAGGAATCATCTTCAGGTCCCATTTGAATGACACCGAGAACTTGAATCACGAGCATCAGAGGGATGATCACACCGGCAATAACGGTGGAAGACTTGAAGCGGATCTTTGTTTCATCGTTCAGATCAAGAAGCATGATGATGAAGATGAAGAGGACCATGATCGCTCCGGCATACACGAGGATTTGGATGATCCCGACGAAGTAGGCATTGAGTCCAATGAAGAGCCCTGCCATTCCCACGAAGGAAAGGACCATGGAAAGAGCGCTCGAAACGGGGTTTCGAAAGGTCACTAGCATCACCCCGCCAACGACAGCAAGGAGGCTAAAGAAGTAGAAGATATAGATTTCCATGGCTTACTTCAGGTCGTTCCATTTGTTGACAAGGCCCACGCGCGTTCCGCCAATCTCGTAGAGGCGTTCTTTATCGTGAACCATGTCGGAGCGCTTGGTGCCGGTGACGATGTAGTCGGGGCGGAGATATATGGCCTGTTCGGGACAGACTTCCTCGCACATGCCGCAGTAGATACAGCGGATCATATCGATTTCAAATTTCTTGGGGCGCTTTTCCACCTTGGCCCATTCGTCATCGGATGGGATTTCGGAGGGAATAATCTTGATGGCCTTAGGAGGGCAGATGAATTCGCAAAGCTGACAGGAGACACAGCGTTCACGCTGTTGCTCATCGGTGACGAGCGCAGGAACACCACGGTAGTATTCAGGGAGATGCTCGTCCCATTTTTGCTCGGGATACTGCATCGTGATTCCCATCCCAGATGAAGCGAGTTCGTCGGCTCCCACGCTCTTTCCAAAGAGAGTTTTGAATGCGTGTCGAAGGGTGATCGCCATTCCCTTGAAGATCGATCCAAAATAGATCTTCTCTCCGGCGGAGAGCTTTGGGCGGTTGACTTTGATTGTAGCCATGGGAAAATATTTAAACCGAACGAACGGAGGAGGGTTTAGTTACTGATTTGGCGATCGAGACTAGAATGATCGTCGCTACGATCAAGATGGTTGCTCCGAAGAGGGTTCCGAGAATGCCGATGCTAGGAGCGGCCATGAGGAGGGCCATGAGGAAGATGTTGATGAGGGCTGCTTCAAAGAAGACGATCCAACCGAGATCCATGAGTTGATCGTAACGGAAACGAGGAACGGTCCAGCGGACGAGGACGAAGAAGAGGATGAAGATGGTGACCTTAGTCAGGAAGCATCCGAGATGAATGAGACTTACCCACCACGCGCCAGTGGGGAGAAACCCATCGATTCCGAAGCCGATGGACCAGCCTCCGAAGAAGAGCGTTACGATGAGAGCCGAGCCGATAATCATTGCGGCATATTCTCCCAGGAAGAAGAGAGCGAATTTCATCGAGGAATATTCCGTGTGGTAGCCGCCGACGAGTTCGGTTTCACATTCGGGCAAGTCGAAAGGAGTTCGGTTGGTTTCCGCGAAGATGGAAGTGGTGAAAATGAAGAAAGTAATCACCAGTGGAATCATGAGAAGCCAGCGGAGAAGAAGTCCTTCCTGACCCCAGTAGCCTGAGCCGATGATGAATCCTCCTTCATTCCAGAGCGGGAGAAGGAGCCAGCCATTTTTGACTTGGTCCTCGACAATGTGGCCCAGATTTAAGTCTCCGAAATACATCAGGACCGGAATGAGCGACAAACCGAGCGCAATCTCGTAGGAGATCATTTGCGCACAGGAGCGGACGCCGCCGAAGAAGGGATACTTCGAATTGGAAGACCAACCCGCGAGCGTGATCCCGTAGACCGAGAGAGAAGCGATAGCAAAGATAAAAAGGGGGCCAACGCTGAGATCGGCGACCGCAAGAGGGATGATGTGCTCGCCAATCTCCATTGGGCTTCCGAAGGGAATGACAGCCATCGTGATCAGGGCTGGGACCATCGTCATGCAGGGAGCGAGCCAGAAGAAGGCCTTGCGGACATAACTCGGAGTGAAATCTTCCTTGAGGATGAACTTTAAGCCATCGGCCATCGGCTGGGTCAATCCGCCAATGGGAAGCGCGAAGTCTTTCTTAAATCCAAGAATGGTAAGAGGAATGCCTGTTCGGTTGGGGCCGACGCGATCTTGAATCATCGCGGAAAAGCGTCGCTCAAAAATCACGCAGATACTGACGAAGGTCAGGGTCAGGCCGAGGAACACGCCAATTTTAATGGCAGTGGCGATGAGGAGGGTGGTATCCATGGTGTGATGCAGGATAGGAAAACTTAGCCGTTGATCAGGCCGCTTTCGACGCGCGCCTTTTCTTGTTCGAGGAGGGGAATGGTGACGCCGGTCTCAGTAATCTGAACACCGAGATCGCCGATGCTTCCGAAGGATTGGCCTTCGAAGGCTGGAATCTCGGAAGCAAGAGCTTTGATGACTCCGTCTACCGAGGAAGGGGTTTCGAATGTTTTTTCAACCGCGCTCAAGAGAGATGCGAGAGTCTCCCAGTCTTCGCGAGCATCGCCAGGAGCGAGCGTGGCTTGGAAAGCGCGCTGCAACCGTCCGGTTACATTTACGTAAGTGGCGCGCTTTTCAGCGAAACCAGCGCCAGGAAGGACCACCTTACTAGCGGCCGCAGTGGGATTGGCTAGGATGTGAGAGGAGACGAGATGCTCGAGGCCTACGAGGTTACTCTGATTGAACCCGGCTTCTTCGAGGAGATCTTCCTGAAGAACGATGAGTGCCTTGATACGGCCAGAGGAGACTCCTTCACGGATGGCATCGAGCTTTTCCGAGGGGTCTTCATTTCCAAAAATGAGGGCCGCGCCGGTCGAGTTGGGATTGCGGTCAGCAGAGATGAGCTTGCTATCTGAGTCACCTTTTCGGGCGACGGTGCTGATGAGGTCAGTTCCCAAGGCGTCCGCGAGTTTCTTGGCGAGGTAAAGTTCCTCATTGCTCATCCGCGCGGAAGCAATGATGGCGACTTCCTTCGGTTGGCGCATGCTTAGGCCTTCCGCGGCCTTCGAAATTGCTTCGGTCCAGGTGGATGAAGAATGAGCGCCATCTTTTTGAATCAGAGGAGCTGTCAGGCGGGCATCGGATTCTAGATGGTGGAAAGCGAGACGATGGCTGTCGGGCATCCAGTCCGAGTTAACGTCGTTGTTCTGCCGGGGCGTGACGCGGAAGACTTCATTGGCACGTGTCCAAATCGTGGTGTTGCAGCCTGTGCCGCAATTGAGATCGATACTTTTGGTCTCTTTCAGGAACCAAACGCGCATCTGGAAGCGAAAATCATTGGAGGTGAGGGCTCCAACCGGGCAGATGTCAGCGGTATTCAGTGCGTAGTTATTATCTAGACGGCGACCGGGATGAACGGTGACTGAAGTGTGGGTGCCGCGTTGGGAGAATCCGAGAACAGGCTCCTCCGCAACTTCTTCCATAAAGCGGATGCAGCGGCTGCACATGATGCAGCGTTCGTCGTCGAGGCGGATGTTTTTGCCAATGTCGACGTTTTTGGGTTTCTTGATCTTGGTTTCCTGGAAGCGGGATTGGCCACGTCCGTGCTGAACCGAAAATTCCTGAAGCTTGCACTCACCAGCTTGGTCGCAAATCGGGCAATCGAGAGGGTGGTTGATGAGAAGGAACTCCATCACTCCTTCGCGGCAGCTTTCAACGAGCTCTCCAGTGGTGCGGATGCCCATGTTCTCGGCCACAGTGTTAGCGCAGGCAATAACGGGACGTGGCATCCAACCAATTTGTTGGTAGCCATCGTCTCCAAAAGTCGGTGCTTCGCCTGGAACGGGGCGGGGAGGCATGCCCATTTGCACAAGGCACATGCGGCAATTTCCAGGAGAGGAAAGTTTGGGATGGTAGCAATAGTGGGGGATTTCCTTCTCCGCAATTTTAGCTGCTTCAATCATCCGAGTACCACGGGGGACTTGAATCCAGTGGCCATCAATCTGCACATTAACCAAGCCCTTTTCAGCGGCAAGGTCCTTCGGAAGCTTTAGTTCGGCAGTGGCCGTTGCATCTTCGCTCATGGTCAGCGCGGGTTAAATGAGCAAGATTTGCTCTTCGCTCGCGCACTATGCAAGGATGGTCCTACCCCGTAAAGCGACTTTGTGAAATTTTTCACAAAGTCTCTCAGGTTCCCAAATTTCACTTCTTTTGGAGGCGCCGAGGAACCTCCTCCAGAAGGACCGATTTTGCCAGATCCGAGGGGGCAACGACGGGTTCGTTCTTGGGGAAATCTTCAAGGCTTCCATAGCGAGCTTGAATTATTTTGGACACTTTCGGATCTTGAAGGAAGTAGGCTTGAAAGGTTTTGGGTTCACATAATTTAATCCCCGTTCCGTGCTTGTAAATTTTCCAGACAAGTTCCGAACAGTAGAGTTTTTCGTCTCCCCACTTGAAAAGGAGATCATAATCTTTGCCGATTTGTCGTTTCCCCCATTTAACGGATTTTTCGAAGGCCGCGTCGTCTAAAGCAGTTCGATCCCTCAGCCTCCGGGCGTGAAAGATCTTAGATCGAGCTTTCCATGTTTTCAGAGGAGTTGCTCTCACTGGTTGGATCGCTTCCAGGACGTACAGTTTCTCTTCGGATTCAAATACGACTCCGCAATGCGTGAATTTAGATTGGGTCGCCTCTTGGATTGCGGCACCTTGTGCCCCGCCGGTGTCTTGGAAAACAATATCGCCCGTTTGGAGGGTTTCATATTGGGGTGGGTTGGTCTTTTTGAAGAGCGATCCTGCCTGGCTCGTGAGAACGGCTATGACAGTAAGGAGCAGGAGGCGAATCTTCATCTTTCGAACATAGCACCGGCTCCCAGACGGTTTTAATCGATCATCCTGATGCTCGCATCATTTTAAGTGATGCAGAAAGTTTTAAATTTATTCTTGCAAGGGATTGTCCCCAGCCTTATTTCACCGCCACTGTCGCGAGACAGTCCACGAACAACATTCCGATGTTATATTGGGTAGGTGGCCGAGTGGTTAAAGGCGGCAGACTGTAAATCTGCTCACGTAAGTGTACGAAGGTTCGAATCCTTCCCTGCCCACCAGCTTTCTAATAAGGAGTTACGAGAAATCGTAACTCCTTATTTTTTGCACTGAATTGGCCTGCTTGCCATTTGCTTGCCACTTTCCGAGGGGCTGCAGAGACTTCGCGGGTAGGGCTTGGCCGCGCCGCAAAAAACTTTGAAGAGGGTAAGCTCAGTTATTTAAGAGATCTTAAGTAAAATGAACGGAGTTTGTTTCGAGCGCGCTATTCCGCAGCGGGCTTGATGTCCAGAAGCCCATCCTCTTTGGCGCGATCTAACCCGCGCATGCCTTGTAGGTATCTGAATCCAGTGCACCAACCGTTCACAGCCTCATCGAGGAAGTCACGTAAATCGTAATGCCCTTTATTCTCTGTGAGCAGTGACTTGAGAAATGGGAGTCCGGTGTTTTTGCTGACAAATTCTATGCGAGGGAAAAAGTCCGAGAGGGAGTCAGCAAATTTGTCGAACTCGAGTTTGATGTCTGCTCCTTGGGATGTGGTGAAAAGATTTTGGAGGAACGCCTCAGCAGTTTCCTCATACTCCATGTAGTTTTTATTCCCGGCATGTGGCTGCATTTGCAACATAGCTGAACAAAGCCGGAAGGAGCGAATGAAGATCTGGTGGATAGCCGCTTCGCGAGGGACGCTGCTGTAGCCATCTTTCTTCCCGTAGCCGCGATCTAGTGCTGGAAAATTTCAAAATTCGTAGATCTCTCAAAAAACAAGGTTATCGAAGGTGCCCTCTAGCGAAAGAACAGGGCCTTGATCTTAGAAAGATTCTGACAGAGACCGAAGAGAGCCTTGAATAGTCATTCTTTATCGAATTTGAGCCAGTCTTACATTGCCTCACTTTCAATTGAGAAAGAAACGGAGATTGATCGGCCTAATCGTATTGTGTGTGGATCTTTTAAATTCTCCATTTTTAATCGCTGAGGGTTCAATTCCCCGCCGCTTGCGGCGATCTAATCCCAGCGGCAAATGAAGATACCCCTTCTTTGCGTAGCAAAGTCAGTGTGAACGCGCGAACGCTGAGGCTTGCCACGGGGAGGATTCATTGAGGGCTTTCGTTAGATCAGGGGGCTGCGTTGGCTAGGTTCATGTCGGCCAGAATTGCCTGAACGGTCTCGGTATCCGGTTCAAGCTTTACAGCTGTGCTCAATCCTCCATCGACAGTGAGGCTCTGTCCAGTGATGAAGCCGGATTCTTCACTTGCAAAAAAAAGTGCAGTATTGGCGATGTCCTCAGGTAAACCACTACGAGCGATGGGTTGAACAGGGGCTAGGGCTTTTTGTAGTTTTATGAGCTGCTGTTCATTGGCGTTCAGTCCGGCCCAGGCAAAATAGATATTGGTTGCGATCGCTCCTGGGCAAATTGCATTTACCCGGATATTTGAGGCTGCTAGCTCGGCTGCACAAACCCGCCCGAGGTTGATGACAGCGGATTTCATGGCCGAGTAGGTATGAGTTCCGGCGCCGCCGATTTGCCCGGCAATGCTGGCGATGTTGACGATCGAACCTCCTTTGCCTGCCTTTTTCATTGCGGTGGTGGCGTGTTTCATCCCGTAGTGAACACTCTTGTAGACGACGGCGATGGCGTTTTCGAAGTCCTGGTCGGTGTCCGCAGCATCGATCGGGCCATCCGGGCCACGAATCCCTGCGTTGTTCACAAGGACATCGAGCGAGCCAAATTGGGTAATGCTTTGCTCTACCATGTTTTGGATCGCAATTTCGGAAGCGACATTGGTTTCGACAAAGAGTGCTTGGTCGCCAATTTGGGCGGCCAATGCCTTACCCTTATCCACTTGAATATCTGCAAGAACGACATTTGCTCCTTCTCGAGCAAAGCGTTGAGCGATCGATTTGCCAATACCGCTGCTGGCTCCGGTGATAATTGCGGTTTTGTCTTTGAGTCTCATGAGTAAAATAGGTTTCTAATTAAACGGATATTGACAAGACCAAGTGCGCTTGTTGGATATTGCAGAGCAGTCACTGATGTCAGTTTATTATGTTGGAATTGCAAGTAGCTTTCACGATCCTTCGATTTCAATCGTTGGGCCGGACGGAAGTATTCTTCTCGCGGAGAGCACTGAACGACCGTTACAGTATAAAAGGGCCATTGGTTGTCCGGCCGACCTCTATGTCTGGTTTCAAAAATACATAGAGACTTATTGCGAGAAGGATGCGGAAATCGTTTTGGCAAATGGCTGGAGTCAGCGCTATCAGCGTCTCAATAAGCTATCAGGCCTCCTTGGTCGGCGTTCCCGTAGGTCGATTGAAATGTCGACAGGTCGCCTACAGAAAACGCTTCTGAAAGATTACGTCAGTGCATGGTTGAGTCGTTCGCAATATAAGGCGGTGGATCAGTTTGGTGATAATGCGGTATTCACTTTTAAACGCGATTTTGGGAAGAATATCCGCGATTTTCGGCATTTCGATCATCACCTTTCACATGCAGCGATGGCTTGTTGGGGGAGTGGATACGATGAAGCGACCTGTATGGTGGTTGATGGTTATGGGGAGGTGGGCTCGATTCGTTACTTTGATTACGCCGACGGGGAGGTCGATCCTTTGGATGAGCAGCGAGGGGCCGAGAGTCTGGGCCTGTTTTATTCCTGGTGGGCCACAGTTTTGTGTGGTTTCGACCCGTTGAGGGGAGAGGAGTGGAAAGTGATGGGCTTAGCCCCTTACGGAAAGGTGATTGATGAGGTTTATGGCTTGTTGCAGACGGTCCTTAAGGTCGATGGTCTTCATCTTCGCTATGCTTCCATGGATCATTTGAATGAGGTGCTGGCGAAATTGGAGAAATTTGCCTTACTGCCCGGATCTCCACCAATGGATGCTGCTGATTTGGCCCGCACG
>OJHF01000001.1_pt1 | contig 174000 bp, 131 predicted proteins | sample 1594891 | NCBI WGS metagenome assembly OJHF01 (sample SAMN05416737, study PRJEB24817) | seawater metagenome | isolation source: Sea water | place: Canada:Atlantic | collected 2013-07 | reverse complement strand
GAGATTGCCTCTTGTCTCGTGGGCTCGGAGATGTGTATAAGAGACAGATTACATAGGGTGGAGGGGGGGAGCATATTCCCTCCTCCACAAAAATTCTCAACTCAACGCCTGACTTCCAAGGATTCAAAGTGGAAGCGCGCATTCAAAGCCCTCCCGCCAAAAGTAATTTTCTAGCAGTAGAGATCGACGCAGCACAAGCGAGAATCGCCGATTAGATCTGGACTTGCCAGAGTAGGTCTCCCCGTCTGACTGAATCCTGTTTAGAATCACACAGCGTGAGTCAAAATCCCCAACAAGGCTACACTTGGGAAACGCGCAAATACCCACCCCTTCGAGAGCGAGCAAATTACTGAAAGCACTACAAAAACGGTGAACTGTCAGATCTCAGAAAATCTGGGCAGCAGAGATTGAAAGTGTTTTTGGCCCTCTGAGAGCTAGATCAGGTGGCTATATGTGGTAACGGAATGGTAACCATCAAAACACACAGGGAAACGAAAACTCCTGCACCCCTTATTCCATATGGAGCCGCTGGTCAGAATTGAACTGACGACCTATTCATTACGAGTGAATTGCTCTACCCCTGAGCTACAGCGGCTTTTACACAGTAAAAGCGGGTGAAATGTCGCTAGAACCATTGATGAATCAATGAATATTTTCGACATAAGTTTCTTAGCAGACCCGCTCCATGACGCAATCGCGATTTTCCGGTAACACTTTTTTTCTCCAGTTTCCACGTATTGACACGCATCCGAGTGCTACCCAAATTTACTACCCCACGAGCAATTCACTCAATCGGGCATTTGCGGGTAAAAACACGCCATTTTTTGGACACTCTACTGAGTATTTTATGGGCAACTTGATAACCACCGACCTAAACCTCGGGCACTAACCTTGGCTAGGACTAAAATCGTCCTTCAAAGCACTCAGCAATCGGATTCTTTTCTCGGTTAGTGCTGATAAATCGAACCTTATTTTGATCCGGAAATTCCCACATAATCAGATTTTCGAAATGGCCCACGATGTAAGTTAGACCGAACAGTCCCGTGAGGATGAACTGAAAACTTCCATCTCGAAGGAACAACATGCTGGAAAATTCGGAAGGAAAGTGGACCTAAATCGAAATGGTTACGTTACAGATTTGTAGTCCCCCAAAATACTGTAAATCGAGAAGAAGACGTTTGACAAATAATCCTACTAATTTCATAATTTCAAAACTATGGAATTAAAGATGGCCGTTCAAACTCTTACCGCCCTCGCTCAGGAATCAAGATTGGAGGTGTTCCGGCTCCTCGTAAAGAATGGTCCCGAGGGCCTCTGCGCAGGTGATCTTTCCCGGGCCCTCGAAATCCCCAAGCCAACCATGTCTTTTCATCTTAAAGAGCTAAATTCATCTGGTTTAATCGATTCCGAGCGTATCGGACGCTCCATCAAATATCGGCTTCGGAATGAAAAGATGCGGGAACTCATGCTCTTCCTATCTGAAGACTGCTGCCAAGGCCACCCCGAGCTGTGCCTGAGTCGAGGCACGGAGAATGAAGCGTGTTCGATTTGTTAAAATCATCAGATGAGTCCCTATGAAAAAGAAAAACGTTTTATTTCTCGGTAACCCCAATTCGGCAAGAAGTCACATCGCGGAAGCAATCTTGAATTCCCTTCAAGACGAGAAATCCCTTGCCTTCAGCGCAGGCCTTGACCCAGCAGAATTATCATGAGCATCAAAATTGGAATCAACGGATTTGGCCGGATTGGTCGTCTTAATTTACGGGCTGCATTTGGCTCAGATGAGCTGGAATTCGTCCACATCAACGAACCGAAAGCCCCCGCTAAATCGGCGGCGCACCTTCTCGAGTTTGATACCGTGCATGGCCGCTGGAATCACCGTATTACAGCGGATGAAAAATCGATTACCGTCGATGGTCACTCGATCAATTATTCCTCGGAGAGCACACCAGGGGCTGTCGATTGGGCTGCCAGTGAAGTCGATATCGTTCTTGAGTGTTCGGGAAAATTTAAAACCCCGACACTTCTCCAACCTTATCTCGACCAAGGCATCAAGAAGGTAATCGTAGCCGCTCCGGTTAAAGAAGGTGCGCTCAATGTCGTGGTGGGATGCAATAACCACCTCTATCAACCGGAAATACATCACATCCTTACCGCCGCATCCTGCACCACAAATTGTATCGGCCCGGTGGTAAAAGTCATCAATGAAACCTTCGGGATTCGTCACGGAATGATCACGACTTTGCACGATCTTACAAATACACAAACCATCGTCGATGCGCCTCATGCCGATCTTCGCCGTGCCCGGTCTGCCATCAATTCCCTGATCCCGACGACAACGGGATCAGCCACGGCCATCACCATGATTTATCCCGAGTTGAAAGGCCGACTCAATGGCGTTGCTGTTCGCGTTCCAATCCTCAACTCCTCGCTCACCGACTGCGTCTTTGAATTGGAAAAGAAAAGCAATGTTGCCGAGGTGAATGCCGCTCTGAAAGCTGCTTCCGAAGGAGAACTGAAAGGGATTCTCGGATACGAGGAACGTCCGCTTGTGTCCGCTGATTACGTTAATGATCCACGGTCGGGAATCGTTGATTCCCTTTCCACGATGATGGTCAACGACACTCAACTCAAGTTGCTTGTCTGGTATGACAACGAGTGGGGGTATTCCAACAGAATGATGGATCTGACAAAAATCGTGGCAGCATCCCTTTGACCGTTGATCGATCCCAGTCCCAAATGAACACCAAAAACTACGCTCTCGTCACGGCGGCCTATTGGGGGTTTTCGCTCACAGATGGAGCCTTGCGAATGTTAGTGATCCTGCACTTTCACGAACGGGGACTGAGCGCTATTCAATTGGCCTTTCTCTTTCTTCTCTATGAGTTTTGCGGAATTCTGACCAACCTCTTCGGTGGATGGTTGGCCTCGGCCAGGGGCTTAAAGATCACTCTAACGACGGGATTATCTCTTCAAATTCTTTCTCTGGTTTTACTTTCTCTCACCAATCTTAGTTGGGAACTATGGGTTGCAGTTAGCTACATTATGGGGACACAGGCTCTTTCCGGAGTCGCAAAGGATCTCACTAAAATGAGTTCAAAGAGTGCGGTTCGAATTCTTGTTCCCGAAGGTGATGCAGATTCCCAGGCCGGTCTTTTCCGTTGGGTGGCTATCCTTACAGGCTCCAAGAACGCGCTAAAAGGTGTCGGTTTTTTACTCGGAGGAGTTCTTCTCGCGAGCATCGGCTTTCAATGGAGTCTCTGGGCGATGGCCATTGCTTTGGGGGTCGTTCTTCTAAGCACCATTTTAGGATTGAAAGGAGACTTGGGTAAGTCGAAGCAAAAGACCAAATTCAAAGAATTGTTCTCAAAATCGAGGGAAATCAATGTGCTCTCATTCGCACGGTTCTTTCTCTTCGCTTCACGCGATGTCTGGTTCGTGGTCGCCTTGCCCGTTTTCCTAAGTGAGGTTCTCGGATGGGGCTTTGCCGCAGTAGGAACCTTCATGTCGATATGGGTTATTGGATACGGCATTGTGCAAGCTTCAGCTCCCGTTTTGGTGAGAAAGAGCAGAACTGTTTCCGACACGGCATCCTCCACCTTGGGATGGGGAATTGCCCTGACCATTGTCACCGTCGCGATTGCTTTGGGAGTGCAATTTGAATTTCATCTCACGGAAACAATTCTCGGAGGCCTCATCCTGTTCGGCATTGTTTTTGCGATAAATTCGGCTCTCCATTCCTATCTCATTCTCGCCTATTCAGATTCTGATAAGGCAGCCCTGAATGTCGGATTCTATTACATGGCTAATGCAGGAGGACGGCTTTTCGGAACCTTGCTTTCTGGTCTCGTTTACCAATGGCATGGGCTTTCCGCTTGTATGTGGACGAGTTCCATTTGCGTCCTCATTGCGGTGCTAACAACCATCGCACTTCCACGAAAAACCACGAAGTCCCAATGAGCATAGACACCAAATCTATGAGCCTGTTTGAACGAAAACTCACCCTATGGGTGGCTCTCTGCATCGTGGGCGGGATTGGATTGGGAAAGATCGCCCCAAACCTGACCCGCACTTTGGACAGCATGTCGATTATGGTGAATGGCGCGCCCGTCGTCTCCGTTCCCATCGCGATTTGTCTCTTCTTCATGATGTATCCCATCATGGTGAAGATTGACTTTGGGAAAATGGTAAAGGCGAGTGAAAATCTCAAGCCCGTCATCCTGACTCTCGTTGTGAATTGGGGCATCAAACCCTTTACGATGTTCGGCATTGCGACCTTATTTCTTGGAGTTTTCTTTAAGGATCTTTTACCCGGAACCGAGATGATCAAGGAGGGCACCGAGGTCGAACTTTACCGCTCTTACATCTCCGGGGCTATCCTTTTGGGAATTGCTCCGTGCACCGCAATGGTTTTGGTCTGGAGCTTTTTAGCAAAGGGAAATCAAGGACTCACCCTGATCATGGTTGCCGTCAATTCGCTTTTGATGATTGCGCTCTATGGCCTCCTTGGAAGGTGGTTGTTGGGCGTGAATCAAATGCCAGTCCCTTGGCAGGCTCTTCTTCTTTCTGTTTCTCTTTATGTCGCCTTGCCCCTAGTCGGAGGATATTTCTCTCGCAAGTGGATTCTACAAGCAAAGGGGCAGGAGTGGTTCAACGAAAAGTTCCTTCATTATCTGACTCCGGTTTCGATCGCGGCCCTCCTCGTAACATTGGTCCTGCTCTTTAGTTTTAAAGGGGAAACCATTCTGCAAAACCCCATGACTATTTTCTGGATCGCCATTCCACTTACCCTCCAGACCATATTGATCTTTGCCATCACTTATCTGGCCGCGAAGCTCCTGAATTTCACCTATGAGGATGCCGCTCCCTCAGCCATGATAGGAGCTTCCAACCACTTTGAAGTCGCTATCGCCACCGCCGTCATCCTTTTCGGGCAAAGTTCCGGTGTAGTTCTTGCAACAGTCGTCGGACTACTCATCGAAGTTCCTCTCATGCTCATGCTGGTGAGCTTCTGTAAAAAAACAGCACATTGGTTCCCTCGAAGCTGATTCCTGATGCCTTTTTGGGGGCAATTTCCTCCTCATGGTTTACCGGATGCCAAGCTTTTCGCGTCGAGGATCATGAATAATACCACTCCACAAAACAGAAGAGACAAATGTTTATTTTAGAGTTCTCAATTCTAGCGCTTCGCGGAGACGGAGGCCGAATGGGAGAAACTATAAATCCCATTACGGAATTAAAATTGATCACACAAATCCGGGAGATACTTCGTTTCCGATCCCTCAGACGCCGCCCTCAAGCGATCCACCCAAAAGTAGTCCAAGCAGTGTGCACCTCAAATTCGGAAATTTTAATCTTAAGATTCCAACCGCCGAAGACGTATCCTCTTTCCAAGCTTTTCATGAAACACATCCTAGCTCTCACAATCGGACTTTGCCTAGCTCTCCCAGCAGCCGAACGGCCCAATATCCTCTTCATCTTCTCAGACGATCACGCTCCCAACGCGATCTCCTGCTATCCCGGCGGCCTTTTTGATGAAATCGCCCCTACCCCAGGGATCGACCGTATCGCCAAAGAAGGCATGCGCTTCGACCGATCCTACTGCACCAACGCCATCTGCGGCCCTTCACGTGCCTCCATCCTCACTGGAAAACACTCCCATCTGAACGGGTTCATCGACAACAACTCGTCCTACTTCGACGGACTCCAGACTACCTTTCCCGATCTCCTCCGCAAGGCCGGCTACACCACCGCCATGATCGGCAAGTGGCACCTCCACTCCAATCCTGTCGGTTTCGACTACTGGGAAGTCCTCCCCGGCCAAGGCGCTTACTACAATCCGGATTTCATCCAGATGGACAACAAGCGTAAACGCTTCGAGGGCCACTGTAATGACCTCGTCACCGAAAAAGGCCTCACTTGGCTCAACGAAGCCACCGAGTCCAAGAAGCCCTTCATGGCGATGGTCCAATACAAGGCACCGCACCGCAACTGGGCACCCGCCTTCCGCCATCTCGATACTTTCGACGGCATCGAGATGCCCGAGCCCGACACTCTTTTCGATGATTACTCAAATCGTTCCTCTGTCCTCAAGGAACACGCCATGGGAATCCAGGGTCACATGTCATGGGCCAATGACATGAAGTTCCAGGGACCAAATCTCTTTCCCAGCCACTTCACCGGAGGCTCCGGCAACGGTCAATTCAATCGCCTCTCCGACGATAATAAAAAGATCTACATCAAAGCCTACGACGACGAGAACCAGAAGTTCATCGCCGACATGCGCGCTGGTAAGCTCGACCAAAAAACCATCACCAAGTGGAAATACCAGCGCTACATCAAGGACTACCTTCGCGTCATCCGCTCCATGGATGAAGGAATTTCAAAGATCCTCAAACACCTCGACGACACCGGTCTCGCCGAAAACACCATCGTCATTTACTCCTCCGACCAAGGCTTCTACCTCGGCGAACACGGTTGGTATGACAAGCGCTGGATGTTTGAAGAATCCCTCATGATGCCCTTCGTCGTCCGCTGGCCTGGTAAAATTAAACCCGGCTCCGTGACCGACGCCCTCATCCAAAATATCGACTACGGCCCCACCTTTCTCGACCTCGCCGGGGCCGACATCCCCGAGGGCATGCAGGGCAAGTCCCTTGTCCCCATTTTCAAGGCCTCAGGCACCGCACCATCCGACTGGCGGGATTCCATTTACTACCGCTACTCTGGCGAAGCCACCCACAATGTCGCCGCTCACGATGGCGTCCGAACTTCCGACCATAAGATCTTCTGGGTTCCAAAAACCAAGGAATACCAGCTCTTCGACATGAAGAAAGATCCGCAGGAAATGAAGTCGGTTCACGACGATCCCGCTTACGCCAAAGTCCTTACCAAGATGAAGCAGGAACTCACCGGCTCTCGTAAAAAATACCGCGCTCACTCCGCCATTATCGGTGTCTCCAAAGATCAAGCTTGGTGGAAAAAACGCCACGCCTCCATGAACCAGCAGGCAAAGAAGGCCCACGACATCCTCTTCATCGGCGACTCCATCACCCAAGGCTGGGAAGGTTCCGGCCAAGCCACTTGGGAAAAATTCTATGGCAATCGCAAGGCTCTCAACCTCGGAATCTCCGGTGATCGTACCGAGCACGTCATCTGGCGCCTCGACCACGGAAACCTCAGAAACCAGAAAAAAGCCAAGGCCGCCGTCATCATGATTGGCACCAATAACACCGGTCACAGCAATCAGGATCCTTCCGAAGTCAAAGATGGCATTGAGCGCATCATCTCCACCGTTCGCGCTCGCTGCCCGGAGGCCAAGATCCTCCTTCTCGGAGTCTTCCCACGTGGCGTCAATCCCGACGACTCCAAGCGCAAAAATAACGACGTCATCAACGACATGATCTCAAAGTTCCACAACGGCAAGCGCATTCACTACCTCGACATCTCCGACAAGTTCCTCACCGCCGACGGTGTCCTCACCAAAGAAATCATGCCAGACGCGCTACACCCGAAGCAAAAAGGCTACGAAATCTGGGCCGAAGCAATCGAACCCATGCTCAAGAAATTTGGACTGTAAAGGAAGGGGTCACCCACCAGGTTTGAATACGCACACATTTCTTTCCCGGTTGGTGTCCCTCCTTAAATTCGTCCACTAACGTCCTCCCCTGCGACCACCGGGCCAGAGAGGACACCTCGTATTTTTCCAGATTCACTTCGTACGCAACGCCTGAAAATTGAAGCTAATTTAGCGCACCTCATCTCTCATCTCCGACACGAAACAACCAAAGCCTGACCGGCGTCCTGCCACTCTGAACCACCCGTTTCATTGATGAAAACGACCCTGATTTCAGCCGCGTCTCTCTACAGACAAGAAATGATTCAAAAGGAAAGACGGGAGAAACAAACCAAAGAAATTCCTATTTGCGCAAGTTCAAGAGCCGCACATCCATCACTTGTAACCCCGGGATCTCAAGAGCCCTGAGTGACAGACGTCCTTTTCCCTTCGGCAAATTAATCTTCCCCATTTTAAAGATGCGGAAATCTTTCACCAGCGATTCGTTACGCACGAATCGATCTTGGGCGGCTCCAACCAAGGGAGGATCATGGGCGATGGTCACTTGCGCAGTCACTTTTTGATCTCCGAAACTCAATTCAATCGTGGAGCCAATATCCCTCTCTGGACAGGTGTAATGGAGTTCAACCTCATACTCCCCGGCCGTCACAACATCTACCTCCCAGAAGATGCGATCCTCCGGCTTTGTCCAGTTGAGGAAAAAGGAACAATTCGGATGAATTGACGAGCGCTTGATTCCGCCTTCACTATTGCCATCGCGACTTGGCAATTGGTTGTCGATCCCACCAGGATGGCCAACGAGGAAAGGACGAATTGTCATTCGCTCCCCCTTGTTTGGAAGAGTGCTTCTCCACTGAACCATTTCAGCATTCAATTGATCGATGATTTGAGGGCGCTTCTTTGCTAAATTTTTCCGCTGTCCCGGATCAGCAATCATATCGAACAGCTCACCTTTATCAGAGAGTCGGTATTGAGAAGTCCTCAACGAAAAGCGATTCGCCCAAGTCGAGTAAATCGTCCGTTCCTTCCACTCCGTTTTCTTCTCCATAAGCAATGGCTTCAAACTCACCCCGTCAATCGGCTTCGGTTCGTCCCGCTGAATCCCCGTGAGATCGGCAAGCGTTGGAAAAATATCAATCGCGCCGGCAAGCTTCGCCACCCGGTGCCCTTCGGGAATCTTACCCGGCCAGCGGATAAAAAACGGCACTCGCAATCCCCCTTCATCAGTGGAGCCCTTCTTGCCCCGCATATCTCCGTTCCAACGATGTCCGTTAGGACCATTGTCAGAAAAATAAATCACGATGGTATCATCTTCCAACCCAAGGTCCTCAAGCTGCTTGAGCACTCGCCCAACATTCCAATCGACATTCTCCACCATTGCCAAAGACGCCCGCTTGTGGGCTTGCTTTTCTCTCTTTGCTTCCCGGTGAACCATCTTCAGATCCTTATCCCTAAACCGCTCCCAAAACTCATCGGGCACCTGCATGGGAGAATGAGGAGTGCAATACGGCAAGTAGGCCAAAAATGGTTTCTTTGCCTCAGTTTGCTTCTTGATGAAACCCATCGCCTTCGTCGTCAGGTCATCCGTGATATAACCATCACCCTTCACCACTCGCCCATTGTGATCGAGAGCCGGGCTGAAATAGTGTCCCCAGTGGCCTGAGGTGAAGCCGTAGAACTCGTCGTAACCCCGGGTATTGGGATGATTGGGATACTGCGTTCCATTGTGCCATTTACCAAAGGCGCCAGTTGCGTAGCCCGCCTTTTTGAAGGCCTCGCCTAATGTGTATTCATCAATATTGAGACGCTCCCTTCCCGTCGATACTCCGCTCACTCCGGTCTTGGGGTGATACCGCCCGGTGAAAAACTCGGCCCGTGTCGGCGCACAAACGGCACACACGAAGAAGCGATCAAACGAGGCTCCATCCTTGGCCAGAGAATCAATATTCGGAGTATTGAGGTCGGTATTTCCGTGCACCCGCAAATCTCCCCAGCCTTGATCATCGGCGAGAAAGATCACCACATTGGGCGGCTTACCAGATGCAAAGGAATTAGAGACAGCTAGGCACGCCGCGATACGAATGAAGCATTTCTTAAGCATTAGCAAAGTAAGCTTAGTATAAAATATCGAGGAGTCTCAGCGACTACGAAAAACGTAAACGCCTTTTTTGTTTCCGATTCCAAGGTCGGTCTTCCCATCACCATTTATATCGGCTGCGGCAAGCTGGGTTCCCGCTCCGGAGTCAGAGTCAATCAAGTGCGGAACAAAGGAGGCTTTGCCATCGTTCCGTTGGAGTTCATACCAATAAAGCACCGCTGCCCCTGCTGAATCGGGGTCGTTTCCATTGTGGGCCCAGTAGCGCTTACCGGTCGCGAAATCAGTGAGCCCGTCGCCATTAAAATCGCCAGCAACCAGCGCATGCGCTTGCGTAAACACAACCCCTCCGACACCCGGTTTCTTCTCTTCAGGAATCAACATATGCCTCGTAAAGGAAAGGTCATCGTTCTCAAACCAAGCCAATCCCCAGGCATGAGCGGCAATACTTGAGATCACATCATTGTCCCCATCTCCATCGACATCGTAGACCAGCATCTGTGCCCCACCTTTGACGGAAAAAAGATAGGGATGAAGAATCCACAGCTCTCCGCTGAGTGGGTTCTTCGGCGCCTCATACCAGCCCCCTTTTTCTAAAACATCCACTCGCCCATCCCCATTGAGGTCACCAAATCCAAGACCGTGGTAATAAGGCGACTTCGTCCGCACCTCCGAAATTGCATGAAAGGTCCACGGCTTCTCCGGCGCACTCCAATCAGGTGAAAAGAAGCCAACCTTACCTCCCTGCATTGCAATCAACTCTTCCTTGCCATCGCCTGTGATATCTCCCAACTCGGGCGACTCATTCCCCATCTTTGTCACCACACGATACTTGGGCCACTCTTCCGATACCGTCTCCGGCTGAAGATAAAGATCGAGATGAAAGTTTCCATCGTGGGCCACTTGAAAGACATCAGCCCTCCCATCGCCATTCATGTCGCGCACCCAACTCTGAAACGAATTGTGCGCATAGCCTTTCGCGGGCACCGCCTCACCGGCGCGATAGCGATGGGAGGTTTTAAAATTAGGTCCCTGCCACCACAATGGACCGGCTAAGAGGTCGGTCGCGCCGTCTCCATTCACATCACCAAAAGAGGCGCCCTCGGTATAAACTTCTTTATTCAGCACAAGCCGTTCAATCGGGGATCCTCCCTCTTGTCGCGCCGCTACTAAAACCAAAATTAGCCCCAGCGGGCAGAGAAGACTAACTACTTTCATTACTACTAAAATGTCTTAATTTAAAAGAATCCACGAGAAGGAAATCCTCATTTCTTTTCGACCCGCTCAATCAACACCGGAGCGGTCCGATAGACGGAATTCACTGACACCGTAAACCGTTCACCATCACCTCCTGCCGGCACTTCAATCGAGGCCGCGCCCTTCTTAGGAAGAGGAATCTCCTTTTCTCCGTCGAAAAGATGCATCAGCTGCGTTTCGTTGATCTTAAGAATCACCGGTCCTTCTCCGTCGCCATCAAGTCCGAAACGTGCGACTCCATAGCGGTTCTTCCCCCGACCCAAAACCTTCGGCATTTCATCGGCAGGCAACGCCCCACCCACCATGCTTCCCATGGGAGTCCATTGATAGTCCGCAAAACGCTCCGCAAAAATCTTCGGCCCCAAATGACCCATCAGATCCCTGGTCCGGGCATGGGGCTGCAATACTTTCCAGTTTCGCACAAAGGGCCGGGACCCCACTTGAAACTCCCCGTCCTTCCCCAACTCGGAAAGAAACCGTACGAGATCAACAAATTCATCTTCACGAAGACTCGCAGTCAATCCCGGCGGCATCATCGAGACCGGACTCACGATCTTCGATTTCACATCGGCCTTGGCAATCTTGATAAATCCACCCGCAGAATCGCGCAGCGTGATCTCCTGATCACCCTCGCTCACCAACCCACCGGTGTGGGAATTCCCATCACGAGTCGTCACCAAGGTGGTGTGATACCCTTCCTTGATCTTATCATTCGGATTGAGAAGCGAGGTCACCAAATAATCAAGGGGCGCGCTTCCTCCGATACTCACCAAATTCGGTCCTACAACGCCTCCACTCACGCCGATCGCGTGACACACCATGCACTGAAGTTCCGCCTTCCGGTAGATTCGCTCCCCCTTGCGAGGATCGCCTTCACGCTGAACCCGCGCCACCATCGCTTGCATCTCGCCCGCGCTCAGTTGCTGCGCCATCGGCTTCAGGTCACCCGCTTTCTCAAATGCTTTCATCAAATCCAGCGGCGGCTTCCCTGTCGTCCCCGCCCGTTGCACTCCTAAAATAGCAATTTTTCGAGGAAGCGTCATCCCATCCAGTGCCTTGGCCAAGATTGACGACGCCTTCGGACTTCTAAGAAAGACCCCCAACAAATCCGCCTTGTTTAGGCTGACGTCATCTACCTGAAGGAGATCAACCGCCGCCACCGCAGCCCGAGCTGGATCGAGATTCGCCAGCTCTTTGACTGCAAGCATCCGGGTTCCGCTTGCTGAACTCTCTTTGATGGCTCGCTCAAACAACGCAATGACTTCCGGGCCTCCAAAATATCGAAGGCCCTCTGCGGCCTTACCTCGCACGCCTTGATTCTGACTTTCGTCAAAGAAGACCGACTTCAGATTTCCAAAGGCCGGTTTCACTTTCCACAAGCCAGCTAGTAAAGCAGCCCTGTGAAAAATCCCCTCATCTTTCACCTTCAGAAAATCAACAATCTTTTCGCGGTGCCCATCAGGCTGCAGCTTTCGTACTCGCTTTGCTTCAATGAGCGCATCCAACCCCACCACTCCGAGACCCGGCAGCGCGAAAAGCCGGGTCAAATCCTGCGCCGATCCTACTTTCGCAATTGTGGAGATCGCACCTGCACGTTCCTCTCCTTTGAGACTCCCGTCCTCTAGCCCTGCGAAAACGCCATTGAGCTTCAAGGGCTTCTCCAAGGCCGCAATCGCGAACAGCAAATGCTTCAACTTCCCTTTGAAAGTCAACTCACCCGCCTCAAACAAAGGAACCCACTCCCGCTCATGCTCCCGCACAATCGACCACAAGGCAAAGTCCAAGGTCTCATCCATCGGTTGATCCAGCACCCTCAGCGCAAAGGGCACCGATGTTTTACTCGGGCGCTGCGCCAGACAACTGACTGCCCAAAGCCGCACCTGGGCATTCTCATCCCCCACCGCCTTCTCAATCATTTGATCCACCTTGGGGATTTCGTGATGACGATGATACACCACCCGCAGAGCGGCCGCCCGGAAGCGAGGATCACTGGAGTTCGCCAACTTCTCAACCAGCTTCACCGGAGTGACATTCAAGGACTGAAAGGTCCACATTGCTTCCACTAATGCCGACTCATTCACTTGCTTCGCCGTCCATGCTCCCAAGGCCGGAAGGACCTCCTGCCCCCGCTGTCTCAGCTCCTGCTTCGCAAAATCACGTTGAAACCGCTCGGGCGACGTCAAGAGCTCCAACAGAGCCTCCGTTTCCGCGCCCACGATCTTCACCTTCTTCACCAAAGGACGATCCTTAAAAGTCACTCGCCAAATCCGCCCACGCTGATGATCCCGTCGCTTGTCGCGGAAGTCCACTTCGCCGTGCTGAATGATCGGGTTATACCAATCGGCGATGTAAATCGCGCCATCAGGTCCCATCTTAACATCGATCGGACGAAAAGCCCGGTGCGCGCTACTCAGAAAACCTTCAAGTTGCGTCGATTGATACGAACTCCCCTTCGGCGAAAGCTCATAGCTATTAATACGATGCCCCCGAAAATCCGGTGCCACCATCACTCCACGCAAACTCTCAGGCACATGGCTCCCCGAGAGAATCTCCAGCCCGCACAATTTCGGCTGTCCCGGGTTCAATCCGCGAATCACTCGCTTGGCTCCCGGCGAAGTCACCCCGACCGCTCGCGGAAAGATGAAGTTGATTCCATCACCTCCCGCTCCGTCGGTCGCAAATGACTGCCCGTAGTCGTCAAACACGAATCCCCATGGATTCACAAGGCCCTTCGAGAGCACCTCCGCCTGTTGTGTCTCCGGTCGAAAATGCCACACCCCGCCCCCCATCAAACGTCGCACTCCGTGAGGAGTTTCGAGGTGGCTGTGGATGTAGATCGACTGCAAAAAATAAAGCATCCCGTCAGGCCCCTGACTGAAGGTGTGTACCAAATGATGGGTATCTTCGGTTCCAAAACCCGATAGCACCACCCGCCGCTCATCCGCGACCAGATCACCATCAGTATCCTTTAAAAAGAGAATCTCAGTCGAGTTCGCGACATAAACGCCCCCATCCATCGGCAGCACCGCCGTCGGGATATGAAGATCATCGGCAAAGACGGTCCGCTTGTCAGCAACTCCATCGCCATTCGTATCTTCAAGCACCAGTAACTGATCATTTTCCTCCGCACCCGGCACGATGTGTGGATACATCCCACTCGACACCAGCCACAGACGTCCTTCCGAATCCCAATTCATTTGAACCGGCTTGGAAATCATCGGATCGGAGGCGAAGAGATTGATCTCCATTCCCTCGGGCAGATTGAAGGCCGCTTCCTGCTTCCCGGGATCCGGATCAGGGATGTCGCGCAAACCGTTCTGGGCCTGCAGCGCAATTGCCGAGATAAGAAAAAAGAACGTCGTTTTCATTGCGCCACCTCCATCACTCTACCTTTGAGTTCCATAATCTCCGCTTCGCGTGACACGATGATCGCGTCAAACTCGTCCAACTCCTTGGCATTCTGCCCCTGCTCGTGTTTTCGAAAGAGCCTTAAGTAAGTCTCATTGGACGGTCGCCATTGCTGAAAGAAGAGCTTGTTCTTTTCCATGATCTTCTCCCTCAAGCCATCGCGCTGTTCGGACTTCAGTGAAACCGCTTTCAGCCCCATCGCTTCCACCAGCTTCGGTGCCACCACCGCATATCCATTTTCTCCAAAGTGAAGCCCGTTCTCCGTGAGCCCCTCACTACTCCCATTCATCGCCCCAAAAAGATCCGCAAAGCGTAGCCCCCTCTTCGACGCCAACTCACGAATTGCATTCCGATAAATTTTAAGCCGCCCGTTCTGCTTCGCCATTTCAGGCATCGGTGCCGGAAGCGTCTCAGCAGGCGGTGGCGACAGCAGAATAACTTCACGTGCGCCCGTCGCCCCTTGAATCATATCAAGAAGAAGGCCATATCCCGCGATAAACTCGTCCTTCTTTTTCTCCCCCTCAAACGCCGCCACTGCGCCATAACAAACCATCACCACTGTCGGCTTGATCCCTGTGAGATCATTCTTAAGACGATCAAAGCCCTCCTTCGGCGTCCCAAAATAGCTCCGCGCCGTCCCAAAGACGGTATCCCCACTCCATCCAAGATTCCGAAAACGCACCTCAGTCACACCCGCAGCCAAAGCCAGCTCCGTCTCGAGATACCCGAACTGCTGGGCCCTCTCGACAAAAGTGTTCCCCAAAAACACGACGGTATCACGATCTCGAAACGAAAATTCTTCAGCCTTAGCAAAACAAGAAAGCAGCAGTCCAAAACACAAAAGTTGACGCATAGAAAGACTCTTACGTCGCAAACAAATTATTCCATTCGAAAATTCACGCAATTGTGTCATCGATCTTCAGTTTGGCCAACTCAGTCGTCTCAAATTACGACAAACTCCTCCAATGCGCGCTTCCGGAACCTCACCGTCTTCTGCAACAACCTCTGCAAAAATGTAACTAAGACGTCCCATCTCAAATCCCTGCTCATTGATAATTCCCCCTCCATCAGAAAGCCTGTAGCGCACCAGACAACTTGCCAAGGAGCTCCACGCCACACCAGTTTAGAGATCTTCGATGATGCCATACTTCACGATAATGGGCCCCACTCCGAGATCGAAAACAAGGCGCTCGCTGCTCTTCGGAGGCAAAAGACTCTGGCTCAAGATAATACAGCCGGTCCTTATGATAAGATGCCCGGCCATGGGAATCTCATAACGAGGCGTGAAGACCCTTACCGTGTAATCGCTTCACGGGCTCTTAGATGCTTATAGGAAAAGTCAGGCTCTTGCCCTAATTCAAGTAAGACTGATCTCTACCAAGCGGAAGCGTTCGTTGTAATAGCCGCCTTTCGAATCCTGGCAACACTGGTAGCAGGCCACCCGGCTTTTAAAGCGGCGGACCCGCTCAATCTCAGAGCCACAGGATGGACAAAGGTATTTCCATTGCCGTTTCACCTTCCGACTGGGCAGTGGCAGACGATGCGTGGCGGACTCGCCCGGAATCCCGAGATCGGAGCATGCCTGCTGCCACTGTTCTCCATGCGGACTGCAGTTGCCATGACCCAGACGCTCATAAGTAACCAGGTGAGCCAGCTCATGAAGCAAGGTGCGGAGCACCTCCTCTTGCGAAATTTTGGGAAGATGGGTATTCAGTTCGATCAGACATATAGGCCAGGTGGCTCTTCCCGCTGTCGATCTCATGCGGGGGTTCCATTCCACTCCGACACGCGCGGCAAGATCCGGAAGGTCCTGCATGAGACAGAGCCGGGAGCAAATCGCAGTCAGTTCATCATCGATCCCCATTAAGCGTGAACAAGCTTCGGCAATCCCCACATCATCTTGAGATTTCACCTCCAAAATCTCAGAAGCCACTGGGTGGAATCCAAATTCCATTTGTCGTGCCACCGGGCGCATATCGGAGTATACTACAGAAAACTTTACTATTTCAAGATCTTAACCTTACGATTTATTCACATCTCCATCCTTGAATTTTTAGGAATTTTCGTAATCACGAAGAAGATGTTAGATGATCCTCTCAGAACTGTCTCGATTGCATTCACCAACAATTGTGTTTAGTCACTCCCATGGCCAATTTTGATGAGGCAATTACCCGGCGTGAAACAGGGTCTTTGAAATGGGACCGCCGTCCCGATCTCGATCCTTTGTGGGTCGCTGATATGGATTTCACCTCTCCCCCTGCAGTGATCGAAGCCCTTCGCAAAAGAGTCGACCATGGCGTCTTTGGCTACGGTGTTCCACACGCTTCACTGATCGAGACTCTCCTGGACTACTTGCAACGTCGTATCGGTATACAAGTTTCAGAGGAGGCAATCGTCCACCTCGGCGGACTGGTCCCTGCCCTCTCGTTGGGCGCACGCGCCTTCGGTAGCGCAGGAGACGCAGCCATGACCTGCACCCCGGTCTATCCACCCTTCCTTGGAATTCATCGTGACGCATCAATGGAACTTCAAACAGTCGACCATTGCCTCATCAACGGCTCCTGGTCCTTCGACTGGGACGCCATGGAAAAAATGGTGACTCCAAAGACAAAAATCTTCATCCTGAGTAATCCCGCGAATCCACTAGGCCGTGCCTTTTCATCCGCGGAGATCACCCAGCTTGCAGAATTCTGTGAGCGTCATGACCTCATTCTCCTCTCCGATGAAATCCACTGCGATCTCATTTTCGATGAAGAAAAGACGCCTCATTTTTCGGCCCTCAATCTCCCCGACGAACTCCGCAAGCGCACCATCACCCTTCTCGCTCCCAGCAAGACTTACAACATTGCCGGACTAGGTTACGCCTTCGCAGTGATCCCCGATGAAAAAGTGCGCAAGCGCTTCAATGCGGTCAAGGGTCACACCCTCGCCGAAATCAATTGCCTCGCCTACTATGCGGCCGAAGCTGCTTACAAAGACGGCGAACCATGGAGGCAAGAGCTCCTCGCTTACCTCCGCAAAAATCGTGATCTACTCACTTCAACACTCCGGAATGCTCTTCCCGGAATCGCCATCCCGGACATCGAAGCCACATACTTGGCATGGATCGACTGTCGTCCCTTGGAAATAGAAAACCCGACCAAAAAGGCGGAAGACGCTGGACTCTATCTCTCCGACGGAGCATTTTTTGGTCATCGAGACTGCCTCCGCATCAACTTCGGCACTCAAACTGATCGACTCGAGAGTGCCCTTGAGACCTTGATCGCGGCGGTCCGTTCTTGATCGAATCCTCTCTTCGCGCCATCCTATCTCCGATGAACCTTTGGGCTTTCCTCTTACTCTTCGCCTTTGGTCTTCCTGCCTCAGCAAAGGAACACGTCATCCTGTGCGGCGGCCCGGCGCTCCGCAAATGGGAGAATCTTCGCGTCGAGCGTGATCGCCATGATCGTTGGTGGGCCAACTTTATCCGCGCTTCCACCATGCGCATGGACGAACTCCGCCGTGCTTACGGAAAAGATGCCTCCATCACTTGGATCGTTTATCGCCCGGGATACGTTCTCCGTGGTCAGGAAGATAGCCAACCTTACACCACCTGGATCGAGAAACAGGCCACAAAGCGCAAAGCAAAGCTTATCTGGATTAACACGGGAGACCAGGCCATCGCCACGATCAACCGACAGCGCGACATCATCAATTTTGATTTCTTCGGCCACTCAAACAAGCACTGCTTCCTTCTCGATTACGGAAGTGCCGTCATGGCTGTCAGCCAAGCATGGCTTCATGAACGCGATCTCCGCAAGGTGCGCCGGGGTGCCTTTAATAAATTTGCCACCTGCCAGAGCTATGGCTGTCACACTGGCGAAAGCATGAGCCAGGTCTGGAAATCCCAGCTGGGCATCAAGCTCATCGGTGCCCGTGGAAAAACAGACTACGCCGCTCTCACCTTTGGTAAACTCCCCACCGTATCCGGCATCTGGATCCGCTAAATAACTTTCTCTCCTTCACCGATGATCTACTCAGACCTAGAAGCCCTCCATCAGCTCCCCCTTTTCGAACTCATCCAGCGCGCGCGCTCCGTTCACGAAGAGAATTGGCCCGCCGCCGAAGTGCAGCTTTGCACCCTCCTCTCCATTAAAACCGGTGGCTGCTCGGAAGACTGCTCCTACTGTGCCCAGTCGGCCCGCTATAAAAGCGGTGTGGATGCCGAGCGCTTGATGGAGAAATGCGATATCATGAAGCGCGCCGAAGCGGCACGCGATAGCGGCTCAACTCGTTTCTGCATGGGAGCAGCCTGGCGCGGAGTTCGCTCAGGGACCAAACGTTTCGACCAAGTTCTCGATATCATCAACGACGTTTCAGAACTCGGGATGGAAGTCTGCGTCACTCTCGGTGAAGTCGGCCCGGAAGAGGCTGTCGCCCTCAAAGAAGCCGGCGTCACAGCCTACAATCACAATATCGACACCTCGCCAGAATACTATCCGAACGTCGTCACCACTCACACTTTTCAAGATCGCCTCAACACCATCCGCAACGTCCAGGACGCCGGAATGGCTGTATGCTGTGGCGGCATTCTCGGACTCGGCGAAGACACTTCGGATCGGCTCCGCATGCTCGAAGTCGTCTCTGAGTTTAACCCGCAACCCGAATCCGTCCCCATCAATTCGCTCATGCCGATGCCCGGCACGCCAATGGCCGAAAATAAAGGGGTCGATGTTTTTGAACTCGTTCGGATCATCGCAATCGCACGGATATCCATGCCCAAAGCCAAGGTGCGTCTTTCGGCCGGACGCACCAACCTCAGCGAAGAAGGTCAGACGCTCTGTTTCTTCGCCGGCGCCAATTCTATCTTCTACGGAGACAAGCTTCTTACCGCCAAAAATCCAGCGGTGGAAAAAGATCTCGCTCTCATCGACAAGCTCGGGATGACCCCCCAGCAACCCAACCGCAAGCAGACTCCGCCAAACTCCGATGATACCCGACCCAGAGAGCCACAAACGGCCTGAAATTGATCTGCGTATCGAGGTCTCAATATCCGAACAGACAGTAAAGCTATCCAAGGAAGGCTCTGTCATTTTCAAAGCTCCAGTATCCACCGCAGCCAACGGCATCGGCTTTGAAGAAGGGTCGAACAAAACACCCACCGGACAATTCATCGTCCGCGAGAAAATTGGAGAGGGCGCTCCTCTCTTTACCAGCTTCAAAGGCCGCCTCCCCCGCCAAGTTTGGCAAGGCGAGTCCCGCGATGACGCCATTCTCACTCGAATTCTCTGGCTCGCTGGGCTTGCAGAAGAGAATAAGAATACCTACCTGCGCTACATCTACTTCCATGGGACCCATGCCGAAAACTTGATCGGGCAACCGGCTTCCTGTGGCTGCATTCGCTTGCGAAACAATGATATACTGACTCTTTTCGACATCACTCCGATTTTCACCCCTGTCACCATTTCCCTATGAAGAAAATAATCGCCTTCGATTGCGACTCTACCCTATCTGCCATCGAAGGCGTCGACGAGCTCGCACGCTTTGCCGGAGACGATGTCTTTAAGCAGGTTGAAGACCTCACCAATCAAGCAATGAATGGTAAAATCGCCGTCGAAACGGTGTTTGGCAAGAGATTGGAACTCATTCAACCCACTCAACAACAGTGTGAACAGGTCGGGCAAATGTATATCGATCACATCGAGCCCACTGCCAAAGCTACCATCGCCACGCTTCAGCAAAATGGCTGGGAGTGCATTATCATCTCAGGAGGATTTGCAGCCTGCATCGAGCCCCTTGCCAAAGAGCTTGGAATTAACCGAATCGAGGCAGTCCCACTCTATTTTACAAAAAATGGCAGCTACTTGGGCTTTGATTCAGATTATCCAACCACCAGAAATGGAGGGAAGCCGGAAATCATTTCTCAAATTAAAGGAGAACAGAACCCTGATACAGTTGCAATGATTGGAGATGGCGTGAGCGATTTAGAGACCCAATCGGTTGTAGATACGTTCATTGGATACCTTGGCTACACTGCTAGAGAAAAAGTCCAAGAGGAAGCCAAGAATACTACATATATCCTTTCGAAAATACTAGATATACTAATATAGGTATTAACCTTCTATAAAAGTTACTATTTCCCATTGCGCAACCCCGTGAAATAAATAACTTCAAAATAGGGCTAGTAAGAAGGGTAAACGATATACCGCTGCAGAGAAAGTAGAGGTTCTTAACTGGGTCCGCCAGGGTGGAGCCGCAATGAGCTCAGGCTCTGGAATTCGGATCGCGCCCAATCACTCCGGAGTTCTTCGTCAACTCGCTGATCTTCTTGATCAGATTTCCGAGCGTGAATCTGAACTTAATAAGCTCCGCAAGGAGTATGACGCTCTTCGAAAGAAACTCTAAATAACTAAATTTTTAGCTCCACCCCCTGAATTCAGAACCCCCGAGTGTTCGCACTCGGGGGGGCTTATTTGGGGCACTAGCCTCTCGGATAAAGCTCGTGAAACTTGATCGCTTCCACTCCCAGTGCCGCGGCTGTTCCGAGAATCGTTTCCTCGCTCGCGGTCCGTGGAACCTGGCCCGCCGGACGCTTGAGTCCGCAAATCAATTGCCCGTAATTTTGCGCCCCGCCCAGATGCTGAAGAAGCTTCAGCGATATATGAGCCGCATCCAACGAAGGAAAGATAAGAACATCCGCAGGATCCTTCCGCTCTTGCTCAGGGAGCTTAATTTCGGCAGCCGAGGGATCAAGGGCCACATCAGCCTGAAGTTCGCCATCGATATCAAAGTCCAGTGCAGACACCTTCTGACGCGCCAGCGCCGTCGCTGCCTGCACTTTAAGCGCGGGAGCCGTTGTCGAAGTTCCTTTCGTCGAATGACTCAAGAGAGCGACATGCACTCGGCGACACATGTAGTGCTTTGCCAATTTCCCGGTTTCGATGGCAATTGAAGCCAGTTCCTCCACGTTGGGCTCAGGAACGAGACCGCAGTCAGAAAGGAAAAGGATTCCGTCTTTGCCAAAATTCGGAAGAGTTTCGGAAACGAGAATCGAGACTGCAAAGACGCACTCCACTTTCGGATCAGGAGCGATGAGATGAAGTATGGGACGGAAAACACCAGCCGGAGTCGAGATGTTTCCGCTCAGGCAGGCATCCGCCTGACCATACTGCACCATCATGGCCGCAAAATAATCCGGCTGGGAAATAATTTCAGCAGCATTAATTCCGGTAATGCCACGATAACGCTCAATACGCTCCAAGCGGTCGCAGAAGAGTTTAAAATCAGAAGCGAGATCAGGTTGAATGACGTTTACCAAGTCCATTTTAACACCAAGATCTGCCGCCATTGCCCGGATCCGACCACGATTTCCAAGAATAATCGGAACACCGATTCCCAGCTCCACCATTCTTTCAGCCACATGAAGGATTCTGGGATCTTCACCATTGGAAAAAACAATCCGCTTGGGATGCCGTTTCAGTTGGTCAAACAATGGTTTGGTGAAGGCGTTCGGAGCAGAAAAGAAACGGGCTGAATCGGACATGAGAGGTAGGGCTTTGCGCCTTGGAAGGAACTTAGTATAAGGAAGCGTCCGGCGACAACGTCAAAGCACTTATGCCCGCAGATTATCACACCCACACCCCTCTTTGCCAACACGCCGAGGGAGAGCCCGGACAATATCTCGATGCCGCCCTCGCCGCAGGCCTTAGTGAGTATGGTGTTTCAGACCATGCCCCTCAAACCCCCGAACCCTTTGATGACTGGCGCATGCTCACGAGCGACTTGCCCGAGTATTTCGAGTGGATCGAGCGGGCTCGAAAGCATGTCGACAGCCGCATCCCGGTGAGAGCTGGGCTGGAATGCGATTGGCTCCCCGATTGCCACGAGTGGATCGTCAATCTCCACCGCGCCTACGACTGGGATTACCTCATTGGCTCAATCCACTACCTCGACGGCTGGGATTTCGACAATCCCGTATGGCTCGGGCGCTGGGCGGAAACCAATGTCGACGAGGCCTGGGGAACCTACTGGAAGGAATATGCCAAAATGGCTCGAAGTGGCCTCTTCGATTTTCTCGGCCACCCGGATCTCATCAAAAAATTCTCCTATCGCCCCAAAGGCGATCTCAAAAGGTTCTACGAGCCAGTAGTGCAAGCCATGCTCGATGCCGATGCCGCCATCGAACTCAACACCGCCGGATTCCATAAACCCTGCGCCGAACAGTATCCCTCGTTTGAATTCCTGGAACTCGCAGCGTCCGCAAATATCCCCATCACCCTTTCCTCCGACGCCCACGCACCCTCCGAAGTGGCCCGAGACTTCAAGAAAGGGATCTCGCTCCTAAAAGACGCGGGCTTCAAGAGTACCTGCCTTTTTGAAAAGCGGATCCGAAAGCAGGAATATCTTTAGTCCTCTGCCCGAAGGGTCACCGAATTCCCATGCCCGAAAAGCCCTTCCATCTTTGCAAAGTGCTCCACGTGCTTCTGTGATTTCCTCAGCGCCTTTTGATCCATGCGCACCACGCTGGCCCGACGTTGAAATTGGTCGGCCCGAAGACCGGAAAAACTACGACCGCTTCCTTCGGTGGGAAGAGTGTGACTCGGCCCCGCGAGGAAATCCCCCACTGCGACCGCGGAGTAGTTTCCGACATAAATAGCACCAGCAGTTCGGACTTGATCGAGCCATTTGTCCTCGCCCTTCGAAACTAAAACAAGGTGCTCAGGAGCCCAGTCGTTCACGATAGCAATTGCCTCCTTCATCGACTTCACGAGCAGCATGAAGCCCGCCTTCTTCAAGGCTTGTTTGGCGATTTCTTTCCTCGGCAGGTCAGCAAGTTGTTTTTTGACCTCAGCTTGCACATCCACGAGGAGCTTCTTGGAAGTCGTAACAAAGCCCACCACACTATCGGGTCCATGTTCGGCCTGCGCCAAGAGATCAGCAGCGAGGAAACGAGGATTCCCGGAAACATCGGCAGCGATGAGAACTTCCGAAGGTCCGGGTAAAAGATCGATGGAGACTGCTCCGACCATTTGCCGCTTGGCCTCAACGACAAATTTATTTCCAGGGCCAAACACCTTATCGACTGGAGCAATAGACTTCGTACCCAAAGACAAAGCCGCAATTCCATGCGCTCCCCCCATCTTATAAATCTCGGTCGCCCCCGCTTCGGAGAGCGCGTAAAGGAGATCAGGATTTACCGAGCCATCAGCTCCCGGAGGTGTTGCCGCAATAATTTCAGGCACGCCTGCAGCATGCGCAAAAGCACCCGTCATGAGTGCGGTAGAAACGAGGGGCGCTTTTCCTCCCGGAACGTAAATGCCCACCCGGTCAAAAGGAACAAATCGCTCCCCCACCTCGGCACCTTCAGCATTTCTGTAGGACCAGTCTTTGCGCATCGAGCGCTTGGCAAAGGCGTGAATGTTTTTGCGAGAGGCTGCCACTGCTGCTTTTGTCTCTTTACTCACCTGTGCCAGCGCCGCCGCAAGCTCCTTATCACTGACCCGGAGCTGGGATTTCTTGAGGGTCGCCCCGTCGAATTTCTTTGCGAAGTCAACCAGAGCGGCATCACCTCGTTTCGCGACCTCGGAAATAATCGTAGTCACCGACTCTCGCACATCATCGGTGGGAATAGCGCGACGTTTGAGTCTCTTGACAAAGCGGGCGTAGCCGGAGTCGTCGTAGCTCAGAATTTTCATCGCTGTTCACTAACCTCTAGCTCGGCGTCAGGCAACACATAGTAGGGCTGCAGCATGAAGTAACAAATCGGGCCGGTCACCGCAACGAAGAGCCAAAGCGGGAATACTTTCCGAGCCAGTTTTCGGTGCTTCTCAAAATTGTTCGTCCACGCATGAACAAAAGTCGTCAAGACGAGCGGAAAGCTCACCGCCGCCGCCAAGATATGAACAAAGAGAAGAACGAGGTAAATCGTGCGCTGTATTCCAGCCTCCGCCTTCTCAGCATCACTCACGTCTCCGTCCGCATTGTAGTCTCCAAACTTCGTCTCCACCGTCGTAAAATGGTAGGCCACATAACTCAAAAGAAAGAGGCCCGAAAAGCCGAGCGCAGCAGTCATGTAGCGCTTGTGCAAAATGATCTTCTTCCTCCCAATTGCGAACAGAGCAGCGAAGAGACAAGCCGCGACCAAGCAATTCAGGGCCGCGTGCACCTTGGGCAGAAAGTAAAGATCGACGCCATAAGGCAGGGGAATCTTATAGGGCGTCCGCATTGCCGCCACGAGCAGAAGGACCAGAATAGTAATGACCCACACCCCTTTTTTAAGCATCCGTGCCCGATCTCCCAGAATGGGCTGCTTTAAATAATTCTCTCGCTCGTTCATCACTCTCTATTCTCAGCGTCCAATTGATCCAAGGCCGTCGCCACGATTGCATTGAGTTGCTCCAGTGGCAGACCTTCATGCCATTTCTTAAGAAGGGTATCACCGCGATAGATCTGGATTCCCATGTCGTGCGCCCACTTTCCCTTCGTCTCGATTTCAACGGGGTCCGTGCGTTCCGAAATGTCACCAAAGAGCATCTCGAAGCGCATGTATTCACGCATCTTTTCCTGCTCGGCCTTCACGAACCACCACTTGTCACCATCGACACCAAGTCCCTTTTCAAGATCGGTGAGATGTTCCAGCGTGTCCGTTTCAGGATCGATCGAGAGACAAACCACCTTGAAATCAGGGTTTTCCTTGAAGCGATCGTAAACCTGCAGAAGGCGCGTCCCATTCCGTTGGGCGCACATCGGGCAGATCGCATGGAATTGGGCAGCAATCCAGACCTTGTCTTTGAGATCGGAGATCTTCACCTGGCCACCGTCCTGTTTCACTAGATCGAGATCTCTCTCAAGACTCATAATTTCAGTCACCTCAATCTTGCCTATATCTTCGGCATAGGGTCGATTTTGATCTTGGTCCTTCTTGAGCGTCGAGAGCCAAACCGACATTCCAATAATCAACGAACAGAGGATCGCGACGACACTATAAATCAGGACTATTTGCTTCTTCTCGGTCATTTTTGGCCTTTCTCTTCAGGATTTTCGTATAGGTAAGTGATCGAATCGATCAAAAATTGCGTTAAACGCTCGGTCGTCATTGGGAGTGGCATAAGTTCCTTGTCAGGATCCGAAATCTTCGCAGCCGCAAATTTTTCTTCCATTCCAGCAACAAGACCGAAGGCCCAGCCCTCATTGGAACCAGGAATTCCACGGATCTGCAGGTGGTGGTCGAGAAGGACGATCTTCGTGTCGTAGACCCATTCGCCATCGCGCTTTTCGGGGTAGGTTCCAAAACGCATCCGGTTCTTCAAAAAGGCGCGGACCGAAACTTTACCATCCTCGTTGGCCGCAACTCGCCAAACCGTGGTCTCGGCATCAAATTCTTTCAAAACTTCAGCCATTCCTTCGGGCGCTTCTTCCGAACCATCGAGAACAAACACCAAAAGGTGAGGCTTTTCCACCCCTTCGGGAATCGCTGCCATCGCCGCCCTTAGCGCCTCAACCGTAGTCTCCGAAGCAACTCCTTCCTCGATCGTCGCGATGAGCGACAAGGTCACCTTCCCTTTTAAATCCTGAATATCGCGCTCTTCCCCATCCGACGTCACCAGTCGGCAATCATCGTTGATTTTATACTCCAGCGCCGGGCGATCGCTCTTGCTCGTGCGCTCCCCGAAGGCGTCGTAGGCCCACAGAATAGAGAACGCCCCCACGATCATCGCAGCCACCAATAATAGGGCGGTATTTCTGAGTTTGCGGGGATCACGATCCGCAGGTTCCAGCTGGCTAACGTCCATGTGCTGGACGCTAGCTTAGCCCCACGCAAACGCAAGACCCAGAAGAACGATTGGGAGATAGATCAACGTCCCGAAAAAACCCTTCCGCATATTGCTCCGATCCACCTCTTTGCCATATTTTAACATCGGAAGCATCATCGCAACGACAATCAAGGCATGAATGCCACCCACCCAGTGGGAATAAAGTCCCATCGAAGCCCCCAAAACTCCCAATACAATGAGCCCTACCGAGAAAAAATTGTAGAGTCGGGCTGTCCGGAGGCCTTTCACGTCGCCATTCGACCACATTTTGTAACCCGCATTCTCATATTCCTCACGACAAAGCCAGCTGATCGCCACGAAATGAGGAAGTTGCCAGAGAAAGAGGAACGCGAAAAGAAACCAACCTCCGGCATCGGACCAGCTCCCCCCGGCCCCGACCCAGCCGATCATCGGGGGAATCGCCCCGGGAATCGCTCCCACTAGGGTGTTGGAAGAGTGCCACTTCTTCATCGGCGTATAAACAAAGACGTAGATCGCGATCGTCGTCGCCGCCAAAATTGCTGCAACATGGTTCACTTTCGCGGCTAGATGAATACAGCCAAAGGCCGAGAGCCCCCAAGCAATTGCAAAAGCACGCATCACCCCCATTCTCCGTGAAGGAAGCGGGCGATCTGCAGTGCGCTTCATTTGAGCATCATCCTCGATTTCCATCAGCTGGTTAAAAGCCGCCGAACCAAAGGCCGCAGCCGCTGTTCCAAGCAAGGTGTGGAAAAGGAGCCACCATTGATCAGTCATCCCCCCCAAGCCTTTCGCTGCGAGGAAAAAGCCGAAGAGCGTCGTGATCAGAACAAAAGTGTTCAGACGCATCTTGGTCAACACCTGCAGATCATTAGAGAAACTGGGAGTTGCTTCGTCGAAAGATGGTTTTTTTGCAGACAAGACCAACACTTAGCCCTGTTGTTCTAATTCCGCAATACTCACGATCCAAAGATCTAAAAAATAACCCAAATTCGCAGCTTCTGACGATCTGCCGTGCTTTTTTCTTTTCCTCCTGCTCCCACTTCCTAACAGTTGTCGGCCATGAGCGATCAGTCCCAACGCGAACTTCAAGTCATCGAATCTGTCGCTGACAAAGGCGGCATCACCAAATTCTTCGCTTACGCGAGAATCTCCGGCCCCGGTTGGCTTCAAGGAGCAATCACCCTTGGCGGCGGCTCGCTCGCCGGAGCTCTCTATCTCGGAATCGTCGCTGGCAACGATCTCCTCTGGGTTCAGCCTCTCGCGATGATCTGTGGCATCATCATGCTTGCCGCCATCGCCTACGTCACCCTCTCGACCCAGCAACGTCCTCTGCAGCTCATCAACCAGCATCTCCACCCCCTTCTGGGTTGGTCGTGGCTCGTCGCCACCATCATGGCGAACATCGTTTGGACCATGCCCCAGTTCTCACTGGGAACTGCTGCGATCCAGCAAAACCTCCTCGGGGTCGAAGGCGATCAATTTCTCTGGCCCATCATCATTACCCTCTTCGGCATCGGTCTTTTCGTCAATTACCTCTACCAAGCCGGAGGCGGCGGAGCGAAGCTCTTCGACCGCATCATCAAGGTCATGGTTGGCCTCATCGTTTTCTCCTTCTTCGCTGTCGTCATCGCCCTCTTTTCAAGCGGCAACATCTCCTTCGGCTCCATCCTTGGCGGATTCATCCCCGACTTCTCTCTCCTCGGCTCCAGTTCACCCACCTTCGCCCCCGATATCGCGGCATCGTCCGATTCAACATTTTGGGAAAACCACATCATTAGCACACAGAAATCGAAGATCTTCGCGGCCTTCGGAACCGCCGTCGGCATCAATATGACTTTCCTCCTGCCCTACACGCTTCTTAAGAAAAAGTGGAGCACCAAGCATCGTGGCCTCTCCATCACCGACCTTTCCATCGGCCTCTTCGTTCCCTTCTTTCTCGCCACCGCCTGTGTCGTCATCGCCTCCGCCTCCTCCTTCCACGGAAAAACGGAAGACGTCAATCCCGTCAAGACCTACTCCACACTCGCAAAGATCGATAGCGTCAAGACCCTCGTGAAAGACCTCCCTAATGGGTCGGATGAAGAAAAAGCGATCTGGAATGACACCGTCGCAACCGCCCCCGGTCTTACCGAGTCCGACTTCAAGCTCGCCGCCATGCTCCACTCGCGTGACGCAGGCGCTCTTGCCATCACCCTGAAGCCCTTCACGGGCGAAGTCGTTGGCCAAAAAGTCTTCGGCGTCGGCGTTCTCGGCATGGCCGTTTCCACCATCATCATCCTCATGCTCATCAACGGCCTCGCCTTCCAGCAGCTCTTCGAGAAAAGTCTTGGCTCCAAGCCGGCCTACTTTCTCGGTTGCGGAATCTCCGGCCTAGCAGGCTGCATGTTCCCCTTCCTCTGGCAGGGCCAAAGCAAAGCTGCTCTCGCCATTCCTACTTCCGTTATCGGAGGCTCCCTCATTCCGATCGCCTACTTCACCTTCTTCCTTCTCATGAACTCCAAGAAGGTCCTCGGTGACAAGCGCCCCGAAGGAACCGCTCGCATCATCTGGAATGTCCTCATGATCTTCGCCACCACCGTTGCGACCGTCGGCACTTGGTGGGCCACCGCCGGCAAGAAATTTGGTGACTTCCCCGCCGGCATGGTAGGCATGTGCTTTCTTGCGCTCCTCTTCATCGTAGGAACCGCCTCTTTTATCGTGAAGGAAAAGAAGACCTAAAAGCAATTGCTTCACCAAAAAACTCAACGCAAAACCCGGGGCTTATCGCTCCGGGTTCTCTATTGAGGTCCTTTAACGTCCTCTTGGCTGATAAAAATGCCGCTTATTTCAGCTCAATAATCCCCATGTTCTCAGTCACCAGCTGGATCGCATCTCCACCGCGAACCGTCTTCTCCTCATAGAGAAACCAACCCCAATCTGCGTCGTGGAAAAAGGTGCGGTAAAAAATGGACCGACGACGGCTCCCATCGATCTGCCTCGGTGCAATGAAGATCACACACTTCCCCTTCGTAGCCACCACACCATTGGCGAGCGTTTGATCAACATCAATCATCGGACCGACGGTCACTTCCTTGAGCCGAACTTCCACTGCCGTCGCCGCAAGTTGCGCCGCCAATTCCCGTGCCAGTTCCTGCCCCTGGGCAAGCTGCACGAAACATCCCATCAAAAATGCTGCCCCAAGGGCCCGTCGAATTGAGTCCTGAATGATCTTCATCAAGAGTCTGATGCCTATAATCGCAAATTTATTCAGTAGAATCCTCACTTTCTCTCTTTCCGAAAAAGGAATAACCTCAGCCCAGCCCATGCTCCTTGCCATCGAATCCTCCTGTGACGAAACCGCAGTCGCCATCATCCGTCGCGGACCCGATGGCCCCCACCTGCTCAGCTCACTCATTTCCTCTCAAATCGAGATCCACCGACAATATGGCGGCGTGGTCCCGGAAGTCGCCTGCCGCAACCATGCCCAGCGCATCCGCCCCTTGGTCCAACAAGCGATCATCGACGCCGGAGTCACCCTCGACCAAATCGACGCCTTCGCTGCCACCCGCGGCCCCGGCCTGGCTTCCTCTCTCCTCGTTGGACTCGCTTACGCCAAAGGCCTCGCCACCGCCACCGGGAAGCCCTTCTACGGCGTCAATCACATGGAAGGCCACCTGCTCTCCCCCTTTCTTGAGCTAGGAACCGTCCCTCCGCATCTCGGCCTCATCGTCTCGGGTGGCCACACCCTCCTCATCGATGCCCAGAGCCACGGCAACTACCAGTTCCTCGGCCGCACCATCGATGACGCCGCGGGCGAAGCCTTCGACAAGGTCGGCCGGATGCTCCAGCTCCCCTATCCCGGCGGTCCCGAGATTGAAAAACATGCCCGCGAAGGAAATCCCAAAACCTTTCGCTTCCCTCGCGCCCCTCTCAAGGACCGCCCCCTCGACTTCTCATTCTCCGGCCTCAAGACCGCCGTTCTTTACCAGCTCCAAAAGCTCGACGACCCACAAGCGCAACTTGCCGACATTTGCGCCTCCTTCCAAGCCGCCGTCATCGATACCCTGGTCCGTAAAACCCTCCTCGCCGCCGAAAAAACGGGCCACAAAATCGTCACCCTTTCCGGAGGTGTCGCCTGCAATAAAGCGCTCCAGGAAGAACTCCGCCTCGCCTGCCAAAACGAAGGAATTGAACTCCGCCTCACCCGGCCTGCACTCACTACCGACAACGCCGGTATGATTGCCTTCGCCGGACTTCTCGCCCACGAGAACCGCAAGCCGGACCCTCTAAACATCGGAATCGATCCAAACCTCTCCCTCACCGGTTTAAGGTAGCTGTGGCTTCCAGCCGCAGTCTCCATCCGAAAACTGCGCATCAAACATCTGTGATCAAATTATTCGTCTCTGCCCTCCGCCTTCAACTCAATTTCTCTCCTTCGGAGGATTGGGTTCCGGCGCTGCTGCCATCTGGTGAAAAGTCGCTGGAACAGGCGCTTCGAAGGTCATCATTTCCCCGCTGAAGGGATGAGCAAAGGTCAGCTGATGGGAATGCAACGCGAGCCGCTTATTATCCCGAATCTTCCGCCCATACTTTCCGTCTCCCACAATAGGCCAGCCCTTATCGGCCACATGAACCCGAATCTGGTTCTTCCGCCCGGTCAGCAAGCTGATCTCTAACAAACTGCGCTCACCTACAGTTTTAATGACCTTGTATTTCGTGTGCGAAAGTCGTCCCTCGTTCTTGTCATTAGTCGAGTAGACCCGACGTGCTGAACTCTCGACGAGATAGCTGGAAATCGTCCCCTCCTCGGGATCCGGATGCCCCTCCACAAAAGCGAGGTAGGTCTTCTCTACTTCCTTCCAGGTCGATTGGAGCTTCTCCTTCACCTCCTCCGTTCTCGCAAAGACCAGCGCTCCCGAAGTATCGCGATCTAAGCGGTGCACGATAAAAATGCGCTCCCGAGATTTGTAATTTCCCTTGCGAACATAATCGTCCAGCGCGGCATGGGCTGTCCGACCGTTGTCATTGCCTGTCCCGATCGTAAGCAATCCCGCAGCCTTATTTACCACGATAATATCTCGATCTTCATAGAGAATATCCAGCCCCATAGGCTGGTGCTTACCGCGCCTTGCTTTCTTCGATTTCTTGTCCCCTGCCACACCGCCAGTGTCACCATATCGCCCGCCAATCACAAGCCATAGAATCCTCAGTCTCGGCAGTGGCGAAAGATAGAAGCTCCGGCGACTTTATTTCCCACAACAATCACCGCTACGCCCTCGCATCCTTCAAAGTAGAATTCCGCGAATTCCTCGAAAAAAATCTCATCCACGACGCAAGATACGCATGGGACTAGTCACCTTCCACTCAACGAAGAACCCAAATTACCAACATCACAACGTGGATTAGGATTACGCAAATCCACCCCACGCTAGGCAAGTGACGCGCGCGCTGTAGGAATTCCGGGACTTCATTAGTAATCAAACTCTTACGATACTCCAGTCTTCCAAAAAACCGGTGACGCGTCCAAAAATCTACGCTCTCGCCTTTATCCGTCTTATTAAAAACTCCTCCACTAGGCGTAATCCAAACCACAGCCAATATCAAAAGAGGCACTCCGATCAACATCGAGAGCACCGCATCCAACCAGGTCCGATCTAACCAAGCTGGAATCAGGAGTGCGCAAAAAATCATACTCATCAATAATTTGGCTACAACAGGTGACGCCCCGCCTTCAAGCTCCTTAATGATCCGAATCGGATCAGCTTTCGCCCCCCCCTCTTCCGGTCCCTTTTGGCCCGAGCGCATCAAGGCGGCAGCCTCTACCGCTTGATCCCCATCCATAAACGGCCCAACCGCAAGTAACACTTCTCCCTCGGGATGCCGCGCCGAGACAGGATGCCGCACCGAGACAAAGAGCGCAGCAACATCATTCCTCCCAATATCGAGAATCTGGCTCTTCGTCGTAGGGACCTTGGGCGACCAATGTGTCAGACCAAACCACCGCATCCCCGAGCCAATGCCCACGCGCTCCACTGACCGAAAAACCCTCCGCCCTGCCGCGGCCATCACAAAAGCCCCCCCAACCATCGCCCCCAGAATAATCATTTTCATTTGATAACGCTCCGTGACCTGAGGAAGCAACATTGCCATCCCGATCATTAGGCTAGCAAACACCACCCCGGATACCCCACACATCCAGCGCAGAGCCTTCTCAGCCCTCCCCGGGATCAACTCAACCATCTCCAGGGATCTCTCACCCAGGCGAATTGTTTTTTTAGTAATCCTCATTCAAAAAGGGGTCTAAGCCTTAATCATCGACATGTAAAAGAAGCACTCCGTAAAAATGACAAAAAGCTAGTGGTGATTGATCGCGCAGTTCCTAACTAAAACCAGCAAAATCATAATCGAAAGATTGGAAAGGATAATCCCTCTTAACGTAAAAACTCAAAGGCAATCGCCTCGCGGTCATTTCTCACCAATAAAATCCGTCCCGCCAGCACCGGGTTATTCCACGTCCGATGCTCCAGCGCATCAAACTCCCCCACAACCTTCTCCTCCTCCGGACTGATCTCCACAATAGAAATTCCCCCGTTCTCAGTCTGCACGATCATGTGATCTCCGACCCCAAGCAGCTGCCCATGTCCAAAATTACTCCCCCGCCACCTCAGGCTCCCATCCTCAAGATTGAGACATACCAGACGTCCCTCATTCAACCCATAGACGCCACCGTCCTTCACCACCATATTGGCAAATTTCGATTTCAGCTTACGCGAGTGCCACATCTCTTCCGCTCCGAATCCCTCGCCCTCAGCCATGGGCGTAATCTTAATGCGATGAGTCCCGTAGCCATAACCGCTACTGGTAATCACTGTGTCCTCCAAGATCAAAGGTGACGCACAATTCCCCTGCGGATTCCCAATCGGAAACGACCACAAAATTTCACCGCTCTCGATCTCATAACCATCGACCGACTTCTGCTGTATCGCCACGATCTGACGCTTCCCAGCCAAAGTCGCCACCACCGGCGAGGCATAAGACGAGCTGTAATCCCCAGCCCTCCAGAGTAACTCGCCATTTGAAATATTAAAGGCCGCCAAGTTTTTCTCCGCCTCTTTCCCCAAGGTTACGATCACCTTCCCGTCCACCACCAGCGGACTACAACTCTTCGCCCAAGTCGGTACCTGCTGCCCCAGCTCAACCAGAACGTCTTTCCCCCAAATCATCTCACCCGTGCGCGCATCAAGACAATTCAAAATCCCGGTCGCACCGTAGGAAAACACTTTTCCATCCACCACCGTGGGAGTCGACCGCGGCCCATCATCGCCCATCGACTCTTCAAAGCGCACATCCTCCCCATGCACCCAGACCACATCTCCGGTCCTGAGTTCATAACAAATCGTCGTCTCCTGCTCCCCCCGCTGTTCCAGCGTATAAGCAAAGTCACCCGCCACTGAAAACGCCGACCAGCCCTCACCAATCTGCTTCCGCCAAAGCTCCTTCGGCTTGGAATTAGACCAGCCCTCCGGTAAGAGCGCCCCCGATACCCAGTTTTTCATCTCAGCTCCCAGAAAGCGCGCAAAGTGCTCCGCCCCTTCTGTCGAAATCAAGGTCCCTTCTTTAGCAACCGTCCCAGTCACCTCAGGCATTGCCTTCGCAGACTCCTTCGTCCACCGCCACGAAAACTGCGGAAAGAAACTCCCCGTGTGCCCATCCATCTTCACCAACCCAAGTAGCGCCAGCATCACCGCCGCCCCAATCAAGCGAACCTTCCACCGAAGCCCACTCAGCAAGAGCAACCAGATCAATGCCACTAGAAAAACAAGGAGCACTAGAAGCAAATCAACTGCCCCTCCTGCCCCCTTTTCTTCGATCCCGGGCACCATTTTCAACCCACCCCAAAGCAGCACCAAAATCCCTTCAATCCACACCAAAAGCTTCCACCTCGGCCGCGGCTTCATATCTGAACCGATCTGCGCAAATTCATTCATATCGGAAGCTACAATCAAATCCCGAACCCTCAAGCCCTCATCTGCCCTCAAGAACCAGATCAACTCCGATACCTCCAAGGTTTCAAATTGAGCCCGAAGCCTCATCCCTTCTTCATATAATCGAGGGCAACTCTAACATTCAGCGCCCCGGTTCATACCAATATTCATCACCCGCTGCCTGATCTCTTCCGCTAAATGCGCGGGTAATAAAATCCACATTCTTCACCAGATACCAATCACCAAACGAATCAAACTTCCGACACGACGTCGTCAGCGCACTGCGTAAAAGGGTCCCAAATTTTTGATCCCGATGCTGTCCCAGTTTTTTCAAACGCACTGCAAAATCGACATCCTCAATCGTGACAAATTCAGGATTAAAACCCCCAATTGCCTCGCAAGCCTCCCGCGTTGTCCAAAAAGTACCAAAGCTCACGCGATACTTCGCGAGATATAACGCCGCCACAAAGCCCGTCGCCAAGATCCCCAACGACCAGCGCTCCGGATACACCATCGCCCCTCCCCCCACATAGCGACCCGTCGCCAGCTTCTCAACCACATCAACAAAAGAGCAGGGGTGAAAACGACTATCCGCATCCACCGTCATCACGATCTCTCCCGTCGCCACCGCTAGACCAGCATTCCGAATCATCGCCAGGTTCTTGGCTTCTTCCCTCGCAATTACCGCCCCATGCACGCGCGCAATTTCCTCCGTCCTATCGGTGCAGCGATTCAAAACAACGACGACTTCAACCTCCCCGTCCCACTTCTTTTGCGCGACATCGATGCACGCAAGGCAACCCGGAAGAAACTCCTCCTCGTTATGCGCAGGGATGATGACCGATAGTTTGATTCCCTAATCTGCCTTCGATTCCGATCAGATTCAACAAGAGTGTTCAAAATCAAGCGTGCTTTTCCCCAGCAACGATAACGACAAACATCTCAATATGCCCGCTACCCAAAAGCACGAGGTTGGTGGCAGAGGTTGCCATGCTCCCCCCACTGAGTTAAGCCCCTCTAATGATTCGTGAAATTATAGTGCATCCCGGTGGCGCGCATAAGGATGACTTCCTCGCCTGCGCCCTCCTCATCGCCAAATATCCCGTCACCATTTCCCGACGGGAACCCACCGAAGCCGACCTCGCCGACTCGCAAGTCTGTGTCGTCGATGTCGGAGGCGATTGGAATGAGGAGCTAATGAACTTCGATCACCACCAGTTCCCCCGCGACTCCAAACCCCTCTGCGCCATCAGCTTGGTGCTGAAACATTTCAGCCTCTACGAGGACGCACAAAAATTCTGCGACTGGCTCGAAGTCGCCGAGTGGTTCGATACCTGCGGTCCTGTCGATACCGGCAAGTGGCTCGGCGTCGAACGAGAGACCCTCTCCAAGCTCAACTCCCCCGTCGACATCACTCTTCTCCGCCGCTTTGCCTCCTACACCGAGCACAACGCTGGACAACCCATCTGGGAAGTCATGCAAATGGTCGGCGAAGACCTCCACAAATACCTTACCGGGATGAAGGCCAAGCTCGAAGAAGTCGGTCGCCTCGCCGAATGGTGGGACATGGGATTTGAAAAAAAAGCCCTCTTTATGCCACGCGTCGAGCCCCTCAGCGCTGACGCCTCAGCCGGCATGGGACGCTTTGTTGCCGACAGCGAATTCGCCGAAGAAACTGTCGCTCTCGTCTATCCCGATCGCCGTGGCTCCGGCTACGGCATGTCCCGTTTCAACGACGATAAGCGCCTCGAATTCGTCCGCATCGGCGATGAAGACGATGTCCACTTCGCCCATGCCAAAGGCTTCATCGCGAAGACGTCCGCCACCGACAAAGCCCGCCTCAAGGAACTCATCGAGCAATCGTGGATCGGCTAGAGTGCTCGATCACTTTTAAGAGGAAGACAAGTCCAACTCTCTACCTAAAGGTCATCTCAAAACCCTTGAAATCACCAGCCCTTGATCCGCATCCTCCTTATCCTACTTCTCCCACTTCCCCTCTTCGCCGAGCCATCCAAGTGGGAGAAAGACATCGCCAAATTTGAAGCTGCTGACAAAAAAGCGGCCCCACCGAAAAAGGCCTACCTCTTCATCGGCTCCTCCAGCGTCAGGCTCTGGGACCTCAAAAATTCCTTTCCCGATCTCGTCACGATCAACCGAGGCTTCGGCGGCTCCGAACTCGAGGATTCCCTTCACTTCGCCGACCGCATCGTCCTCCCCTATCAGCCCAAAGCCATCTTCCTCTATGCGGGCGATAACGACATCAGCAAAGGAAAGACCGCCGAAATCGTCGTCAACGATTTCCAAAAATTCGTCAAAAAAGTCCACGCTACTTTCCCCAAGACCGACATCATCTTTCTCCCCATCAAGCCCAGTATCAAACGCTGGAAACTCTGGCCCGAGATGAATAAGGCAAACCTCGCCATCCAAAAACTCAGCCAACAGAGCAAGCGCCTCAACTACCTCGACACCCCCGCCGCCATGCTCAAAACCGGTCAACCACCCGCCGCCGACCTCTTCAAAAAAGACGGGCTCCACCTCACACCAAAAGGCTACAGCCTCTGGAATGAGCTTGTCCGTGAGTGGCTAAAAGGCACTCAGTAAGGCCCCAACCAAGGCGAGCCTTGCGTAGCCCTAGTTTCACTTACAAAGTTTTCATCCCACCGGACCTTAGAGGGACGATCTAACGTATCCTAGGGCCTCACCCTCGGTCCAATCTAGCAAAGCCAAAACAGGCAAGCCTTCGACGACGATTCAAATAACCGCCATCCGCTGGCTGCTATTCGAACCCCGACCCCACCGAACGGCCTGTCAGCATGAGTGCTTAAAAGCTACTTCATCAGCGACCCAAGTAGATCATTCATCCCCGCAACAACTCCAGCGGGATTCTTCACCAGCCCCGCCGCAAGCAGCGCATTATCCGCAAGCTGATTGGCAACCTTCGCGGCCACCTCTTCATTCTCGCCCTTCAACGCATGAAGTTTTGCGACCAATTCATGATTCGGATTAAATTCCAAACGCGCTTTCTGCTCCGGCGCATTTTCCCCCATCGCTTCCATCATCGCACGCACCTGACCACTCGGCGCATCCTGCGATTGCAGAGCCACCACCGGGTGTGAAACGAGGCGCTTACCAAGCTCCACTTTTTCCACCTTGTCGCCAAGGGTCGTGGTGAGCCATTCGACAAGACTGTTTCCATCTTCCTCGCTCAACTTTGATTTACTCTCCACGAGATCATCGAGCTCGATCTCCGCGCGATCCGCACTGACAAGCTTCTTCCCCTTGAACTCACGAAGCGTCTCCATGATGTAGTCATCAATCTGATCAGTGAAGAGAGCGACTTCGATTCCCCGCTTTTGGAAAGCCTCCAGGTAAGGACCAGCCGTCATCGCATCACGATCAAGTCCCACGAGGTAGTATATTTCTTCCTGCTCTTCCTTCGCTCGTGTGAGGTAGTCCGCCAACGATGTTTTTTCACCCTTCTCCAGCATGCTGGATTCGAAACGAAGCAGTCCTCCCAACGCCTCGTGATGCTCGGGAGCAGTCGCAATTCCCTCTTTCAAAAAACGGCCAAAGCGCTCGAAGAATTCCTGATACTTTTCAGGTTCATTCTTCGCCTGACTCGCGAGGTGCTTGAGGAAGCGCTTCGTCAAAAGGCGGTTCAACTTCTGGACCAAGGCGCTGTCCTGCATCGTCTCGCGTGAAATATTTAACGGAAGATCCTCGGAATCAACCACGCCTCGGAGGAAGCGCAGCCACTCGGGCAGAAGCCCCTGTGGTTCGGAATCAATCAACACCTTACGACAATAGAGTGACACCCCGGGCTTCATCTGACCGAAGCCAAAGCGCTCGTGGTTTTCGTCGGGCGAAAAGAGGAGCGCGTTTAGATTCAGCGGGGCATCCGTGCTAAAGTGGAGCGTGTGACGTGGCTCATCAGTAGCGTGAGCGCAATACTGATAGAACTCTTTATACTCCTCTTCGCTGATTTCCTTCTTCGACTTCAGCCAGATTGCATCGACCGTGTTGACGCGTTCCCCATTAAGATTAAGAGGAAAGGAAACGAAGCGGGAATATTGCTCGATGACATTCTTGATGGTGGCCTCCGTGGCAAACTCCTTTGAGTCCTCCTTGAGATATACCACGATCTTCGCGCCACGCTGTTGACCCTCGGACTCGTAAATACTGTAGCCGCTCTGCCCGTCACTCTCCCACTTAAGGTGCTCAGCCTCAGCATCCCACGAATGGGTGTAAACCTCGACTTTTTCCGCTGCCATAAAGACCGAGTAAAACCCGACCCCGAACTGTCCAATCACAGAAGCATTGGTATCGCCCTTTTCCTTGAGTGCCTGGAGAAACTCCTTGGAACCAGATCGAGCAATCGTGCCGAGGTTGTCCGTAAGCTCCTGACGATTCATTCCGATTCCATGATCGGAAAAAGTGATCGTGTTCGCTTCCTCATCGGTCGTGATATTGATTTCTAACGGTAGATCTCCTTCGAAGACGCTGTTCTCAGTCAGTTGCTTGAGACGCAATTTCTCGAGTGAGTCAGAAGCATTCGAGATAAGCTCGCGCACGAAAATCTCTTTATCGGTATAAAGAGAGTGGATGACGATATCGAGAAGTTGACGGACTTCGGCCTGAAAGGACTGTGTTTGGGGCTCTGAATCGCTCATAATCTTAATTTGTAGGCGCAAAGTAGCGATGAAACCGATCCTGTCAACGACATGGGGAAAAGGTCCTCTCCATGACTAAAAACGACTTCTATTCATCGTTTATCTGAAAAACATTAATTTTTCACCTCTCAAGCAACCTTTGTCCTTTAGAAAATTGCCGAGAGTGGTATCTCCCGCTTGAAATTAAGTAAATCGCGCTCACCTATGTCGCAATCGACCGCACCCGCACAAGTACCTACGGACTCACCCTCCTCCGCCCTTCGTAACGCCGTTATTCGCCTCGCTGGAGATTCCCAAGACGGAATTCAATCGATCGGCGCATTCCTTGGCCAACTTGCTGGCTCCACGGCCCAGGAAGTCATGACCTACATGACGATCCCCTCCACCATTTCCGGTGGACCGTCAATTTTCCAGGTCCACCTCGGATCAGGCGATGTTCTTCATCCAGGAGACGAAGCCGACACCCTTGTTGCTTTCTACCAGCACTCCTATGACAACCACCTGAAGACCGTCAAAGATGGTGGCATCTGTTTCTACGACAGCGATCAGGTCGAGGAAGTCAAAGAAGAGCGTGGCATCATCCACATCGGAGTTCCTTTCACCTCGGCCACTATCGAAGCAATCGGCGGCACCACCAAATCCCGCGGTAAAAACATTTTCGTCTTAGGTCTGCTCTGCGCTGTCTACCAACTCGACCGCCTGCGCATGTCGGAAATCATTGCAGGGAAGTTTGGCAAAAAATCAGAAGACGTCCTCCGCAATGCCATGCTCGCATTTGATGCCGGCTACGCTTGGCCCGTCCATGACATCGAGCACATGCCGATGGCTCCTGGCGAAAACGAAGGAGACAAACGACTTTCCACCGACGGCAACACCATGTTGTCCCTCGGTCTCATTGCAGGGGGCGTGCGCTTCGGCGCCGGTTATCCCATCACTCCTTGGACCACCATCATGGAGTTCCTCCGCTCCGAACTTCCAAAATACAACGGCATGTTCATCCAGTGCGAAGACGAACTTGCCGCCGTGTCCCTCGCCATTGGCGCCTCTTTCTCCGGTCATCTCGCGATCACCGGATCATCGGGTCCCGGTCTCTCACTCAAATCCGAAGCCATCGGATACGCCTGTATGGCAGAAATGCCCCTCATCGTGGTGAACATTCAGCGCGGTGGCCCCTCGACCGGACTTCCGACCTCAGTCGAGCAGTCAGATCTCTTGCAAGCAATCTACGGTTCACACGGTGACGCTCCTCGCGTCGTCATCGCCCCCAAGAATGTCGAAGACTGCTTCTATACCGCCATCGAAGCCTGCCGGATCGCGAAAGAATATTCCACGCCCGTTCTGATCCTCTCGGACCAAGCGATCGCGACGCGCCTTGAAGCCTTCCAAGAGCCCGATCTTAGCAAACACTGGCGCGAACCCACTCTCGATCTCTCCGAGCGCGGTGCAGACTTTAAGCCATACCCACTCGATAAGATCACCAAGCACTCTCCTCCCGGAGCTCGCTCTTCCGAAGGAAAGTATCCTGTCGTTACCGGTCTCGAGCACGACGAATGGGGCCATCCTTCCGGCAACCCGGAGAACCACGAAAAGATGACCGCCAAACGGCGCAATAAGCTTCTTAAACTCGCCGAGAGCTACGGCCCGACCAAAATCCATGGCGAAGAGTCAGGGTCACTCCTCTTCATCGGCTGGGGTTCAACCTACGGCCCGATCAAAGAAGCAACCGATCGCATGAATTCCGAAGGTCGAAAAGTGGGCTCTGTGCATCTTCGCCACGTCCATCCTCTTCCGAGCGATCTTGACGAAATATTTGACCGCTACGACCACGTCCTCGTCCCCGAAATGAACGACTCCGGAATGTATGGCTACGGCCAGCTCGCCACCCTCCTCCGCGCTCAAACTTGCAACGCGAAGATTCAATCTACCAACAAGGTCCAGGGCATCAGCTTCCGCGTCCTTGAACTCGTAACCGCCGCCGAGAAGCTGATCTCTAACAAATAACACTTTTAGAAAATGTCTGATACCACCTCTGCCGCTCCTGCTGAAAAGCTCACCAAGAAGCAACTCAAAGCCGATCACCCTACTTGGTGCCCCGCTTGTGGTGACTTCGCCGTCCTTGCTTCCTTTTTCAACGTCGTGCAAAAGCTCGGTATTCCTCACGAAAAAATCTGTGTGGTCGCCGGAATCGGTTGCTCATCGCGCTTCCCCTACTTCGTGAACGCCCACGGCATTCACTTTATCCACGGTCGAGCCCTTCCGCTCGCCACCGGAATCTCTCTCTCTCGCCCCGATCTCCACGTTTTCGTTTTCGGAGGCGACGGCGACGGCTTCTCCATCGGCGGGAACCATCTGAACCACGCGGCACGCAAAAACGTCAACCTCTCCTATGTCGTCATGGACAATTTTGTCTATGGCCTCACCAAGAACCAGACTTCTCCCACCACCCCTCTCGGACGTAAGTCCAAGACGGACCCCCGTGGAGCAATTGACCGCCCCATCAACCCGATGGCTCAACTTGTCGCAAGTGGGGCCACCTTCATCGCCCGCACCCATGCTGCACAGGTGAAGCACATGAACGCTATGTTTGAACGGGCCATCCTGCACCCCGGCTTCGCCGTCGTGGAAACTCTTTCTGAGTGCACCATGTTCTTCCCGGGAGCCTTCGATGATGGTAATCCACGTAAAGGTGGTGTCTTTGATCTCGTGAACGAAGAAGAGCAAGAAATGGAAAGCACTTCTGCAGCAATGGAACTCAGCCAGGATTTAAGCCCCGGAAAATTCGGCGTCTACTACGAAACGAAACGAGATACCAAAAACGATCTCGAACGTGCTTGGTTGACCGATGCTCAGAAGACTGTCGCGGGAATGAGCGAGCAAGATATCTTGCGCCAACGCTTCGCCTCCATGCGATAGATCCTAAGAGCTTAATATCTCCAATGACCCTGCCTCTGCAGGCTCATTGTTTCATCTCGCTTAGACGAAACAATCTCGATCCGCGGCGCTTAAAGGCTAGGACCGTCAAACAGCGAATCCTCTTTCTCCAGCCAAGAAAAAGATAGGGACTATTTTTTTGATTATGACCTCAATCATCGCAAAGAACTAGAGCAGGTCAACAATAGCCGAACCAATCTCACTGAACTCCGATTTGACAAAGCTTCGTGCACAAGGAATCCTCTCCTGCATGAACTGGGATACGCAATTTCTCGATCTCTTCCGCCGCTGCCTCGCTCTTTATCAAGGAGGAAATACTGACTACCTGAACTACTACAGCTCCGAGGACCTTTGTTTTCTTGAGAGTATTGGATACAAGCTCCGTGAACTTTTTGACTTCGTCGAAGATCTTGCTGATGAGGGCATTCCCAGCGAAACCAGCGCACTCTTGATTGCCGCAGCCCGAAGAGACTACTTCATCAATGTCCAAGGAGGACAGAAAAGCGACAAGGAGATCACGCGCGACGAAATCCCATCATTCGGAGAAAAAATTGGAGGATTTGCCTACTTGCCTCGAATCATTGCCAAAGGGGAAGCAAAGCTGAGAGGTGAACTCCATCCTGACCTCATGTTCAGTTGCGGAGGGGATCGCAAGTTCCTCCAAGAAAACCAAATCCATGCCGCCGACTTCCTACGCCACCTTTGGTCGGCAAACGGAGACTACGAAAAAATCATCTCTTTCGTCAAAGAATCGACAGCCCGGTAGGGCCGTGGCACGCTTCGTCAGTGAAGGACTACAAAGGTGAAGAGATTCTCGTAATCCCCCGCTCTCTTTTCGATGAGCTGGGTTCGTTTCAAGGCATCGAAACAGATGTGGACCGCTATCTCGACGCCATTCTCGATCCAAAGAATAATTTTTTCATGGACCGGGCTGCTGCCGAGGAAAATCCAAGGTTCAAGCAGCTCATTCCATACTGCCTTTTTCGCCACGGAGATCATTACCTTCACTACGTCCGGGGGAAAAGTGGTGGCGAGAGCCGACTCCATGCGCAAGGATCAGTCGGAATCGGCGGGCACATCAACCCGGTCGATGAACGAGAAGACCACCTCGGAATGGCCACCTACCTAGCCGGAGTCGAACGAGAAATCACCGAAGAGCTCAACATTATTGGCGGCCACAGCAATCGTGTCGTTGGCTTGTTAAACGATGACAGCAATTCCGTGGGCCAAGTCCACCTCGGAGTGGTTCATATCTTTGACCTTGAAACAGACCAGGTCACTTCCAACGAAGACGCCCTCGCCGAACTCTCCTTTTACGAAGCATCCCAGCTTAAAGGCGATATGCTGGATCGTCTTGAGACTTGGTCAAAGAGCTGCGTTGAGACCTTGGTCTAGTCGGTAGCCTACCTTTCTTTCCGAAAAAAACGACGACCTCGCGGTCGTCGTTTTTTTTAGCTGCGGTGGGTGATCAGTAAAATTATTTTTCCTCAGTATCTCCGTCAGTTTCGCTTTCAGCTTCCTCCTGATTTTCAATCTCCGCGGATTCATCATCAGGCATAACTCGGGCGATTGCTTGAAGTTTTTCACCTTTGGTGAGAGTCACGAGCTTCACACCCTGCGTGTTTCGTCCGCATTCGCGAACGTCACTCACCCGGATCCGAATACTCTGACCACCATCGGTCATCAACATGAGTTCATCTTCCTCTTCAACAGAGGTGGCTCCAATGACTTGGCCGGTCTTCTCGGTGCACTTCATCGTAATCATTCCGACGCCACCGCGATTCTTTGCCATGTAGTCACCGAATGGAGTGCGCTTACCGATACCATTTTCAGAGGCAACGAGAAGACGAGCATCATCATTGACGACGGCAAGTCCTACCACGAAGTCCCCTTCCCTCGGCTTGATGCCTCGGACTCCAGCAGAGTTACGACCCATGACGCGGGCCTGTTCCTCCTTGAAGCGGGTGCTCATTCCCTTGTGGGTGACAAGCATGACATCGTCTTTTCCTGAAGTAAGACGGACGCCGATCAGTTCATTGCCTTCATCAAGCTTGATCGCGATCGTTCCTGCCTTCCGGTAGTTCCTGAAGTCGTTGAGGCTTGTTTTCTTAACCTTACCCGCGCGGGTCGCGAAGAAGACGTTTCCGCCATCTTCAGAAAAGGTGACATCGTTTCCTTCTTCATCCTTCTTAAACTCAAGTCGCAGCACGGCCGCAATCGATTCCTCGGGAAGCAAGTTGAGAACGTTTTGAAGGCTCCGCCCTTTCGAGGCACGAGATCCTTCTGGAAGACCATAGACTCGTTCAACATAAACACGCCCGGTGTTCGTAAAGAACATGAGGTAGTCGTGCGCTTGTGCGGTGAAGAGATGCTCCACGAAATCGCTCTCGTCATCATCACTTGCATTCGCATTACGTGTCTCCATGCCACGGACTCCTTTCCCGCCACGTGCCTGCACACGATACTCGCTCGCAGCAGTGCGCTTGACGTAGCCACGATGGCTGAGAGTGACGATCATGCCGTCATTGGAAATGAGATCCTCAATCGCGATCTCTCCTTCATCAGGAAGAATCGGGCAGCGGCGCGGTGTCGCGTGCTTTTCTTTGATCTCAAAGAGTTCATCTTTGATAATCGCAAGCACGCGCTCCTCACGAGCGAGGATATCGAGAAAGTCCGTAATCTCTTCAAGGATCGAGTCATACTCAGCCTTGATCTTATCCCGCTCCATCGCAGTGAGCTGATAGAGGCGGAGCTCGAGGATGGAATTTACCTGACGATCCGTGAAGACATATTTATCTCCCTCAATGCTTGGCTGGCTACGAATCAAGATCCCAAGTGCCTCAGCGGCCTCGAGGGTAAAGTGGTAAGCTTTGATCTTCTGGCGCGCTTCATCACGGTTCTTAGAATCACGGATCATCTTGATGAAGTCATCAAGGTGGCCCAATGCGAGAAGATAAGCCTCCAGGTTCTCGGCGCGCTCTTCCGCCTTCTTAAGAAGGTAGCGGGTGCGGCGAATAATGACCTCACGGCGGTGCTCAATGAAGGCATCCAGCGCATCAAGGAGACCCAATTGCTTGGGACGACGCTCGTGAATCGCGAGCATGTTAACTCCAAAAGAGGTCTCCATTGCAGTGAGCTTAAAGAGCTGGTTCACCACAACCTGAGGACGGGCGTCGCGCTTCAAAGTAATCTCGATGCAAGTATCGTCAGCAGAAAGGTCACGCATACCCGAGATATCGAGCAGGACTTTTTCGCGAACGAGTTCGGCAATTCTGATCTGCAAAGTCGCACGGTTCACCCCATGAGGAACCTGGCGAATCATGATCTGGGACGCACCAGTTTTACTCTCGGTCACTTCCATGACACCGCGCATTTTGATGCTGCCACGTCCGGTACGGAAGTAGCTATCGATTCCCTTAAAGCCGCGAATCTCACACGCAGAGGCAAAGTCAGGCCCCTTGATGTGCTCCTTCATTGCATCAATCGTGATATAAGGATCATCGATACGAGCACAAACACCATCAATCACTTCTCCCATGTTGTGGGCAGGGATGTTGGTGGCCATACCGACCGCAATACCGGTGCCTCCATTGACAAGGAGGTTTGGAATCGCGGCAGGTAGGACGACTGGCTCAGTGGAGTTTTCGTCGTAAGTGGTTTGGTGATCGACCGTCTCTTTCTCAAGATCGATCATCATGGCAGATCCCATGTGAGTGAGGCGGGCCTCAGTATAACGCATGGCAGCCGGAGCATCGCCCTCCACGGAACCGAAGTTACCCTGACCATTAACGAGCGTCTCACGCATCGTCCATGGCTGGGCCATGTTCACGAGAGTTGGATAGATCGCGCCATCACCGTGTGGGTGATATTTACCCATGGTCTCACCCACGATACGGGCGCATTTTAAATGGGCTTTCGATGCCGACAAGGAAAGGTCGTGGTGCATCGCATAAAGTAAGCGACGCTGGGATGGCTTTAAGCCATCACGGGCATCGGGAAGTGCACGAGAAATGATGACGGACATCGAGTAGTCCAAAAAGGACTTCGACATTTCGTCGGCGACGTTGATCGATTCAACATAATCGCGCGGTGCGTCTGGCTCAGGAATGGTGTCTTCTGACATTAAAAATTAGGCTGAAATTTAAAGGTAAGTGGGCTCCGATTTAGACATCGAGATTCTGCACATTGAGAGCATTGTCTTCAATGAAGCGCTTGCGGGGTTCAACGACATCGCCCATGAGCACGTCGAACATTGTCTCTGCTTCGATTCGATTGTCATCATCGAACTGGACCCGGAGAAGCTGGCGCGTCTCCTTATCCATCGTGGTTTGGTAGAGTTCCTTGGCATTCATTTCACCAAGTCCCTTAAATCGCTGGATACGCATTCCTTTTTTACCAATCTCAAGGACGCGCCCAAGGATCTCAAAAAGACCGAATACCGGAGTGATCACTTCGTTATCCACCGCTCCCTCGACAAGCTCGTAGATGGGCTTGTCATCAGAGAAGAAGGGCTCGCTTTTGACACCAAACTCGGCCAGGCGCTCGAGAAGTTTGGAAATACCGATCGCTTCACCGAGTTCACGACGGACTGCACGACGCATCTTACCCTCGAATTTCTCCTTAAAGGCAGCGTCTTCTTCCTCAGTAATCTCTTCGCCGAAAAGACGGAGATCACGATTCTCAACCGCAAAAGCGCGGACTTCGTCCTCACTCTTGAAGTAGTTTACATCCTCCTCGTTTCCGGTGCGGACCCGAATCATATAAGTCGGAAGCAAATTTCCATCACGGGCCGCGAGAAGGTCTTTAAACTTACCTCCATGCCCCTCTAGGGTGCGAACAAAACGCTGAAGCTTCGCTAAGGTAGTCAGGACGCTCTGCAAGAGATCCGAGTCAACGGTATTATTAGAGCCAGGCTGTCGAAGAATCACATCATCAGAACCAAGTTCAATGAGAATTTTATTCATCGCTGGGTCATCGGCAATATATTCCTCACGCTTCTTTCTGGTGATCTTGTAGAGAGGTGGCTGAGCAATATAGAGATAGCCAGCCTTCACCATATCGGGCATGTGTCTGCAGAAAAAAGTAAGAAGCAGCGTCCGGATGTGCGCTCCGTCCACATCAGCATCTGTCATGATGATGATCTTGTGGTAACGAACCTTTTCGACATTAAAGGCACCTTCTTGATCCCCGTCGCCGATGCCTGCACCGATCGCAGTGATCATCGCTTGAATTTCCTTGTTCTGCAGGGCCCGGTGAAGGCGGGCTTTCTCAACGTTGATCACCTTACCGCGGAGAGGGAGGATCGCCTGGGTCGTCCGATCACGTCCCGATTTAGCAGAACCACCAGCGGAGTCTCCCTCCACAATAAAAATCTCTGACTTTTTAGGATCGCGCTCGGAGCAATCAGCAAGCTTTCCAGGAAGACCTCCTCCTGAAAGCACAGATTTACGGACGGTCTCGCGCGCCTTTCGCGCAGCTTCACGCGCGCGAGCAGCATTGACCGCCTTATCGATGACTATCTTGGCAAGGTTGGGATTCTCTTCAAAATACGCTTGAAGGCCTTCGTAAACGATAGAGCTAACCACTCCTTCAATCTCAGTATTGACCAACTTATCCTTGGTCTGAGAACTGAAGCGTGGATTAGGCATCTTCACGCTAATAATACAAACGATCCCTTCACGGACATCGTCACCACTCAACGCAGGATCTTTGTCCTTAAGAATCTTATTGACCTTCGCGTATTGATTGATCGAACGCGTCAGAGCACCTCGAAATCCCGTCAGGTGGGTTCCTCCATCAGCATTGGGAATCGAGTTCGCAAAGCAGAGAATCTGGTCATTGTAGGAATCGTTATACTGAAAAACGCAATCAACGAAAACGTCGTCCTGCATCAGCTTACCATCGTAGTCGATCTCCACCTTGCGCTTACCCTTGATAATCACCGGATCGGGATGAACGAGGTTCTTATTCTCTCCAAGCTGGGAGACAAATTCCTCGATACCCTTGGCATAAAAGAAAGTTTCCTTCTGAGCAGACTCAGCATGATTGTCCTCAAGATGAATTGTCAGCCCCGGATTCAGGAAGGCGAGTTCCCGAAGTCGCTTCGAGAGTCGATCAAACTTAAAGTCGATCGTGTCGTTGAAAATCGTGGCATCCGGAAAAAAGGTCACTTTTGTTCCCGTGACACCTGCTGGAGCCTCACCAATGACTGTAAGTTCCTGAGTCGTCTTACCGCGCTCAAATCTGATTTGGTGAACCTTCGATTCACGGGTCACCTCAGCGACGAACCAATCTGAGAGTGCATTAACACACTTCGCGCCCACTCCGTGCAGACCACCGGAGTATTTGTATGCACCTTGCCCGAACTTACCTCCTGCATGAAGACTGGTTAAAACAAGCTCGATAGCAGGAATCCCAAACTTGGGATGAACCTCAACGGGAATACCCCGACCATCATCGGTAACGCTACAAGAACCATCGTCATTAATCGAAATATCGATCGTCTTACAGAAGCCAGCAAGATGCTCGTCAATGGAGTTATCGAGAACCTCAAAAACGCAGTGATGTAGCCCCCTCTCATCCGGGTCTCCGATATACATACCGGGACGCTTCCGGACCGCCTCAAGGCCCTCTAGTTTGTCGATCTGACCGGCACCATATTCTTGGTCTCCAGACACGCTCATCTCATCGACTTCAAGCTCCTTAGAATCTTCTGACATAGACTCATAGAGTGTCTGAAATTCAAGAAGCCGACACAAGAATGTTCCGACACAAAACACCCCTTTTTTTTGATTAAAAAAAGCAGCGCGCTTAAGGCCAAACTCTAAAAAAATAATGAGTTACTAGGGACCTTGAAACTGAGACTTCAGGAGATACCCGACAACAAAATCTACTGCCAAGACGAGCAGTCCAGCAACCAGGATTTTCACAATTACTACGATCTCTACTTTCTCTTGATAGCTTTCGGATAGCCCGGTATCCGGTCTCACCGCCATCTGCCAACAAGAGGAGGAAGAGCGACTCTGACCAGATGATTGAGCCACCACAACGCCATCCCTCATAGGTCCACTAAACTTTTTGACAGCCCTCGGCCCAAGGGCGATACCTTGAGGAACTACCGAGTGAGAATTAGCTGGGTGAAGGAGCAGTCACATTTCGAGCACACGAAGGACAAGGTCCTGTGATTCCTTCAAGAGACTGATCGACCGTCAGAGAAGCCTGGCATTCACCACACATAATATCGATCACCCCACTATTATCAGCTTCAGCGCGTGGCATGAGGCTTTAAATACAATGAAATCTTAACCCAGCAAACTACAGATTGTCTAGATTCCCAAAAGAGTCTGCTGCCAACTTAAAAGGAGATCCTCTGGAGCGCCCCGCTTCCCAACGATTTGCTCCAAGACAGGGCGAGAGGAAATTATTGAAGGTGCAATTTCCAACTCCGCCGCAATCTTATCTCGTCGAGCCATAATCTCCTTCAATTGACTTTCGAACAGCGGATTCTTGTTACGTCTCTCCCTTTTTGGTCGGGTTGGCCAATCTTTCTCGGGGATTTCCTTGGTTTTCTTGACAGCCTCCTTGAGACGCTCTTGGCGGTCTGGACGCAGTTTCGGGGGAATATTGATCTCCCTTCCCTTCGAGAGAAGTTCGGACCACTCGATTAACTGCTTATTTCCAGTGATCATAAAACTAGGGCGATTCCAAACTGCTGCCTCTTGATCTCTCCAACGCCAAAGCTCACGAAGAAAAATGAGACCATCAGAATGTAATTTTCCGCTCCCTCCAATTCTCCAGGACTCTTTTTCCTGAGACTCGCGGGCAAGCACCTTAGATTGGGAAGATCGACATGATTCGATAAACCATTCATAGCGGCCTAATTGGTGCAACTTTTCTTTCAGCTTCGAAGCAAGTGGAAGGAGATAGCGAACATCATTGATGGCATACTCCAGCATCTTGTCACTCAAAGGTCTCTTTCCCCAGTCTGCCTTTTGCGAACTTTTCGACAATTCCACATCAAAGTACTGCTCTACCAAACTGGCATAGCCAAACCGTTCATGCCCCAAGAGCTGAGCTGCGATTTGCGTATCATAGAGCATAGGAGGAACAAAACCCCACTCACGAATCATGAGCGACATGTCGTAATCCGCTCCATGCATCCAAACTTTTGCTGAACGAATCCATTCCACCAAAGAATCTAAGGGGCGATTATCAAGTGGATCGACTAAAGCAACTTCCTGGCCGTAACAAACTTGAATCAGACAAATACGTTCCGAGTGCCTGTATAAGCTATCAGCCTCGAGATCGAGGCCGACTTCCCCATCCCCACCTGGAAGCAGGCTAATAAGCTTGGACGAATCTGAATATTGATCGGAAGACATATATAAAAAAGCGGGGAAGCTTTGCCTCCCCGCTCTTGTAGAATTATTTTTCAAGCACGACAATATTTGCTGTGCGTAATTTAGAGAATACCATCTCCTTACTTTAGCTTCACATCCACGCGATAGAATCGCTTCGGCGCAGTCGGATCTTCAAAGATTGGAATACGATAAACTTGTTTGCTACCCTCCTTGCGCTCAGGAAATGCATAAGAGGTCTTGGTCCAAGTCACCATGTCCGTTGACTCTTCGGCAACCATTTCAAGATCCGATTTTGATCCATCGATACCGAATTCGATCCAGGTCGTCCCGAATGCTGAAACTAGCTGTGGTGCATATCGGGGAACCTCAGCTACTGCAGCATCACCTCCGAAGGCATACTCAAGGAGGTTGCTATATCCGTCTCCGTCGGAATCAAGATCTGGATCGGAATATCCTGATGAGAGGAAGTTGGATTGCTGAGTAACTGAGATATTATCAAGCCACACCGCATCTTCACCAACACTCTCACCGGAGAAATCCTTTCGGAATCGAATTTGAACATAGTGACGCCCTTCAGGAAGAACATCAGTTACATTAGTCCAACCCTGAGAACCGGTTCCAATAACAGGAATGGCAAGGGACCCATTTTTGATAAGACTCCCGACAAGATACTCCATTCCGTCTCCAAGGACTGTATCGGTTCGGAAATCGAAAGAAACTGTAACAGGGCCATTTACCCAGCCAGCAAGAGCGACCGTCTGACCATCACCAATCGCCGAAGAGCGAATCGCCATACCATCAGAGGCCGTTGGATCTGCCACCGGCAGAAAAAGAGTTTTCCCTGTCTGTTCATAATTGAAGCTCAATGGATCCAAGTTTGCTGCCGACTCAACATCATCATTAAATGATTTAATATCGACCAATTTAACCTGATCCACGAAGCCCTGACTGGAGCCGGTCTCCTGAGTAAATCCATCAACATCAAGATCATCTGCATCGCGACTAAAAGTCCAATCTACTCGATTAGAGATCGCCGGTAGTCGAACTGCAATAGGGGCCCAAGAAATGCGACCACCATCGATAAAGGCATACCACTGGTAAGGGACAGCTCCTCCATCGTTGATCCAAAGACGGTCAGCACCGTCTTGAGATGAAACTTTCCACTGGGATACGAGAACCATCTCAGGGAGATTGGCAAATCCGAAGCGAGACTCCGAATCGGCAGGTAAATTTGAAGCACTCACAACAGCATCGATTCCATCAGAGGTGTCTCCAAATTCAAAATTCCAAGGAGCTTGACCACCGGAAGTGGTACTTCGGCTGTCTTGCTCCACCGCTTCTCCTAGGGACAAAGCGACAGGAGAGATGATAAACGTGATAGGGAACACCTTAGTGCCTAATGGACCAGTCAAAGTCACATCAGTCACGAAGACCCCAGGAACAATCGGGGCACCACTAATCTTGGAGGAGCCGTTATATGTTAGCCCTGCAGGAATATTTCCGATTGTGACTGAAGTCGCGCCAAGCACTTCAAAAGAATAGGATAATGGGACACCTTGGATCGCATTGACCACTTGATCACTGACAAGAAGAGGAGCGGGCTGAATTGGAGCAGCTGGATCATCCACTCCATGAATGATCAGTTGAGCATTATTAAGCACAGCCAAATTTCCAGTCACCTTATCAGTAAGACGGAGAACCCAAACCCCTTGTGAACCTTCGCCCCAGGTTCGAACCGTTGAAAATGTCCAGTTTGTTATCCCTACTTCATCACTGCCACTGTGCGATCGAGCTAAAATACTCTGGGTTCCATTTGGAGAAACTAAAACAATATCCAGGTCGGCACGTCGCTCAGTCGAAATTTTCATTCTGAGCTGAACATGTTCGATTCTCCGGTTGGGCGCTTGAGACAAGTCGAAATTGAGAATCAACGAATTACCGTTATTATCAGGAATCTCTGCGATCGGAGTCTGGTTTAGGTTGAGAGGTTCATCACGCTCGGCCAGAATATCAGCTCCACGTGCAATTGCTGCGCTTACTGCTGCCTCCGCGTTCACCAAACCTGAACCATAGCTATGGTTGAAGGTGTAACCCGCTCCATTAGTGACCCAGTCTCCCCCGTTTTGATCATTCTGCGTTGCCGTCTCAATGAGGATCTCTTGAATATCTCTCCAACCTAGATTGGGATTGGCATCCATCATCAGTGACACCACCCCAGCAACAACTGCTGACGCAGCAGATGTTCCACCGAAGTCATTTGTCAGACCATCGATGGCCTCAGCGTCAGCTTCTACTGCAGTCGTGAGAACTCCTTGCGCACCGCCACTTGATGGCCCAGAAACTACCAAGTTTGCCCCTTTTTCGGAATATGCAGCCTTTCTCCCCTGATCAGTGATGCCACCAACCGCGATCGTCTCGGGCAGGTTGGCAAAGCCATCGTAGTTAGAATCATCACCGACTTCGCTTCCATTACCAGCGGCCCAAACGTAAATGGTACCCGTCCCTTCAACATCACTGCTAATGGCTCTACTTTCCTTTTCGATGGCAGTGCGAACGAGAGTCGAAGCGGCTACCATATCAGTCTCAAGGTCACTTGGTCCCCAGCCATTCACTGAGATACCTTTGATTTCCCTGAAACCAGAGTCTGTGCCAGGATTTTCATAATCCAATGCGGCAGCGATCAAAGAATCATCAACAGGACCTGCGGTCAGACGCACGCTTGCGAATCCACCTTGAGTGATGCCAGTGATCCCTAGCTCATCACGAGCAGCCGAAATAATCCCAACCATCATCGTCCCATGGGTGTCTGTAGGATTTTGACTAGAAGAATCCAATCCAACCCCATTGAAGTTGTTTCCGAGAATCGGAATACCGGAACCCAGCAAATCAGGGTGATCATAGAAAATTCCGTCGTCGACGATCATCAGTGGAGCAGTAAGACCACTAATTGGAGAGCCGTCAGCCTTAACAAGATCCAACGCAGCCTCAAGCTTGATATCCACCCCAGCGACACCTTGATTTTCCCCCGTATTATTGAGGCCCCACTGATATCCAATTTTGGTCGGATCATAGGCGTAATAAGCATCGAGAGGAACAGCACGTTTCGATAGTTCACGAATAAAAAGAGGCTCCACGACCTCAACCGCAGCATCTTTAGCAACCGAGAAAATTCGCTGTAATGCATCGTAAGAATGAGCCGCTTCACAAATCAACACCCCTTCCGATGGATACGCATTGGTGAAGCTTTCGATACCCTGTCGAGCGATAAATTGTCCCACTTGCTCCGTAGAAGAGAATGATTTCTTAAGCTTTACGACATAACTCGCACGAAGCACATGACGCTTAGCTGCGTTGCGACTCTCACCTACCGGATAGAACACCAGCGATGGGAAGGCGGCAGCGGGAGGTGTTCCCTGAGGAAAAAGGAATAGCAACTCAGCTCCAAAAGCATCTGGATTAAAGCTTCCATCATAAAACGCAGCAAATGAATCGGCTCCGTCAGTGAAGAAATCCTCAATTCCAGCCAACCCTCCTGCTGGAGGAAGTCCGTTTGTAAAAGCAAATTCAGCAGAAAGCACATCGATCACTCCCCGTAATGCGGGCTCAGGATACATCTGGTAGTTCACGTCAACAGCGGCCAAATCGGTTACATCGGAGGCAACATCGGCTACTTCAACAGCGCTCATTTGGAGATAGTATGGCTGACCAGAACGTTTAAATTCGAAGATCCGGCCGATTGTGCTTAAGCCACCTTGGGCAAAGACATTACTGATCGCCAAAGACGAAATGATGAGAATAGAAGGAAAAAATTTCATCGCAAATTAGATTTTAATAGGTGTGGAAGGGGGAATTTAGTCCTGGGTGATTAGGATGCGGAGGAGGCAGGAAGCTGGTGGTGACTGACGACTTCTTACTTCATAGACTGCTGCATCGTCTTGAATAACCGTCCATTGGGAATCTCCAGGTAGGATCGTTGTCCAAGTATCCAAATCGCTTGTATATTGAACTTTGTAGCTTAGCAGAGAACCAACAAGTCCACGTTTGGGAATCGAAAGGACACACTGCCCTGTTAAATCGTCAAGGAAAGGGGTAATGGAGGGAACTGAAGCGGGGTTTGCTGGATCTGTTTGGAGAGCAAATTCCTCCAGATTGGTAAAGCCGTCGTCGTCGTAATCGTAACCTTCAGCAAGAAGAGTATCATCATCGGTCGGCGGAAAAGCATCCCGAGCATAACCGGGGTAGGTTTCGACAAAGCGAACATTCCATCGGAACTGACGGCTAGAGTTGTCAATTGTCCGCTGTCCAAGATTTCTATTGAAGTCCAGAACCCCAGTCCACTCATCGCCAACTTGTGCGAAATTCGGCCCCAACTCATACCCGCTCGATGGTGTCGAGATCAATTCAGTAAATCTCTGGGCATCTGGGACCGCAAAATTGTAGGGAGGGAAAACCACCTGCCCCGCAGGACCTTCATCAGTAGCATTTGTTCTCTCCATTGAGAAGAAGGTTGTATCGGCATTGGTAATCGTCGTGACGCCATTGAAACCCCGCCACTCAAATTTGAAAAAGAGATTTGGATCCACCTCAAGTGCTCCATCTACCCACAACCCATCGTTGGTCAAAACAAATTCGTTGGGTCCCGGCGCCTTGCCTCGTCCCGGCCAAGCCTCGATCATTTGCCTATGGCCAATACTGAAAGGGAAAGGGTTGACGGGAACCTCAGGGCTGCTCGGGTTAATAGCTTCATTCAAACGGGGCACCTGGTAAATCCAGACCCCGGGAACGATCTCATCATACTGCCTCTCAAGCTCGGCCTCACTTGCACCATAAACCCGCTGCGAGTCATAACGCGTGATTTCGTAAGAATTAATCGGACGGTTAATTTGATCATACCAAAGAACCAGAGCGCTATCAACCCAGTCGACACCACCAATGGGTCTACTTAGAGACGAGGGAGGCGCAGCAATCAAGCTAATCTGCTCAGGATGAAACGGCTCTACCTGAACCGCACGAGTCACTGAACTCACAGAGATATAAAGATCGACATCAGAGAACCCATCCCCATCAACATCCCCAGACCCGACAAACGCAGTCGTTCCAAGCGGACAGGAAAGGTTAGGCTGAATTAATCGAGTAAAGGCACCAGAAGGGATAGTGCCCCCACTGGCATCAATACCTTCACAAGGCGAGAGGACAAAGGATCCGTCTCTGATTGACAAAGTTAAGCTGCCGCCAAGAAACTCAAAAAGGCGATCATCATATTGACGAAAGGTCTTGTTGTCCCCGAAGGAAAATGAAACTTGGCCGGATGAAAGCAGTGGCGCGAGGGCCAAAGCCGCTAGAAAACTCTTTTTGAAGTTCATGAAGTAGATTGTCGAAGGTGTTTCAAATGTATTTACATGCGCCAGAAAACGGTGGCAAGGAGAAATTACGTCGAAGGGCAGTAAATCCATCCCATTTCAGACGAAAGAGAAAGCATTCTTGGCACTTTTAAAAAGCTAGCGATCACGTAGTAGTTCCGGCAAGCGTAAAATCAACGCAATCCTTTTAAGAGGAGTTCTGCATTGGTTTTCGTCTTAGAAAGACCGCTCAAAAGAGTCTCAATCGCCTCCCCTATCGGCAAAGCTGCAAGGTGCCGTCGAATATCGAGAACTCTGGGAAGCTCATCAGGGTGGTAGAGCCGGTCGTCATTTCGAGTACCGCTCTGGGGAATGTGAATCGCGGGATAAATTCGCTGTTCCGCAAGAAGTTGATCGAGCCGGACCTCCATATTTCCAGTTCCTTTGAGCTCTTCAAAGATCACATCGTCCATGCGACTCTCCGTCTCGATCAAGCAAGTCGCTAAAATGGTAAGACTCCCCCCATCTTCGACATTTCTTGCCGCGCCAAAGAACTTACGGGTTTCCGTGATCGCCTTGGGACTAATCCCTCCTGACCCGATCGGTCCTCCCCGCATCGAATTATTGTAACCTCGGGCAAGTCGGGTTAATGAGTCCAAAAGAATGACCACATCTTTCCCCTGCTCCACGAGCCGACGCGACCGTTCCAGCACTAGGCTTGCGACCTGAGCGTGCCGCTTCGAGGACTCATCGAAAGTAGAGGCAAAAACGCTCCCCCCTACCATGTCTTCAAAATCAGTAACTTCTTCCGGACGCTCATCCAAAAGAAGAACAACGAGCTCAGCTTCTGGGTGATTTTTCTGAAGCGACTTGGCGATTTGCTTCAGCAAGATCGTTTTTCCTCCCCTCGGAGGAGCCACAATCAATCCCCGCTGCCCTTTTCCAAGTGGAGCTACTAGATCAACGACGCGAACAGCAAGCCCTTCATCATCCTCCAATTCTAGCACATAGCGCTCTTCAGGAAAAAGAGACGTCAAGAAATCGAACGGAGCCGGCGCCTTGTAGTCAGCGAGAGGACACCCCTCGATTTCGAGGACTTCATCCACCGAGAGATACTTGTCCCTCCCTTGAGGAGGGCGGATCGACACCTTGAGCAGCTGCCCTTCACGGAGATTCAACTCGCGGATGGCAGTCATGGGCAAATAAAGGTCATCCGGAGAATTACGAAAACTCCTCAAAGGATCTCGCAGCATGCCGAAATTGTCATTTGCGAACTCTAGCACCCCCTCACCCACGAGGTGAGTGCCATGAATAGCGTAACAAGATAAAATGGTGTAAATGAGCTGCGCTTTGGTCGGTTGGGTAGGAACGCGAACCGGCAAACGCTCGATTTCCTCATAAAGTTCAACCAAAGGTTTTTCGCGGAACTCTGAAAGGGAGACCGTTTTAGGAACCTCGGGAGGAGGTGGCGGAGGGGCCTTCTCTCTTCTGGGAGGAAGCTCTTTGGGCTGTGCTTTTGTTTTCGCCTTTTCCTCTTCAACCTCCGCCTTTGGGGCACCTCTCGACTCCCCTTTTTCTTCGCATGGTTCCTTCCTAGATGACTTTTCCGAAGGGACGACTTCCTCTTTCATTTCAACAAACAGATCCAAGGGAGCTAGATCGGATGCCACAACTTCTTCACTACTTTCCGCAGGCATCCTTTTGGCAGCTTTCTTAGCCGCCTTTTTCACTGCCTTCTTTGTCGTTTTCTTAGCTGTTTTCTTCACAGCTTTCTTAGCTACTTTCTTCACAGCCTTCTTGGCAGCTTTCTTTTTAGGGCTGGGAGGAGTGTCTTGATCCAAACCTTCTGGGAGTGGAAGCTCGGGCTCTTGGGCATCGTTCATGAATGATTAAATTACGTCAAAAAAGTGTTTCAATTGGGACTCCAGCACCTTTTCAGGCCCCTCGTTCCAGAAGACAATGTTTGCCAAACCAACTTTTTCCGAAATGGGAAGCTGGGCTGCCAGAATTGAGGAAATCATCTCGTCATTGAAATAATTTCGCCTTTTGAGGCGCGAACGTTGTGTTTCCACAGAGGTGGCAACGACGAGATTCAAATCCTGATGGAAATCGAATCCCCCTTCGAAAAGAAGTGGAACGTCCGCGACAAAGATCACTGACCCACTGGTTTTAAGCCATTCCTGCCGTTTCACAAGACATTCCTTACGAACCTTGGGGTGCAAAATCCCCTCAAGTTGCTTCCTCCTTTCGGGATTCGCAAAAACAAGATCTCTCAGCGCGCTCCGGTTCAACGTTCCATCACGATACTGAACTTCCATTCCTAGGGACTCGGCGATAGCCGAGACCACCTCAACGGAGGCCAAAAGCCGCTGCACCACCTCATCAGCATCGAAGACGACGACTGATTCGTTACTCTTTTCAATCAACCTCATTGCCGTGGATTTCCCCGTGGCAATGCCCCCGGTCAGTCCGAACGCCAACTTTTTCCCATCTGTCATTGTCGCCATCTGTGCCACCGAGAAACAAAAAAAACGAGGCCCTGTCGAGGACCCCGTTTTGAGAGATTTAAAGAAATCGAATTCTACTGAGGAGGAAGCATTGTCTCAAGACCAGAAACATCATCTGGCTGAGAGTTTGCGGCCTTCACACGACTGCCGGTCGCATCGATAATCTCAGCAGTCACGAAGATGATAAGATTACTCTTGATGTGATTCTCAGCTTTGGTCTGGAAGAGACGACCAATGAAGGGAAGGTCTCCAAGAATGGGGACTTTATCCTCCACTGACTGAACATCTTCCCTCATGAGACCACCAACCGCGACGGTGTAGCCGTCATAAATGGTGATTCCTGTAGCGACCTTACGAGTCGAGAAAATCGGCATTTCGATCCGGTTCTCAGTAATCACTACCTGAACCGGATTTCCGAGAGCATCGGAAGCTGGCGAGGTGATCGGACTCCCGTAGTTCACGAATCCTTCGAATTCCACGATCTCAGGAGCGAAGCGGAGGTCAATTACACTGTCATTGGCACCCACATTAGGCTCGATCTCGAGGATCACACCGGTCTTACGGGTGTCAAAGGTCGTCGGAGTTGCTGGCGTGACAGGAAAAATTCCTGCACCACCACCACCAGCTGCGCCACCACCGACTCCACCGGTAGCACCGACAGAGTTAGGAAGTTCGGGTGGTTCATACTCAGTTGGGTAGATAAACTCACGAATGATCTCAATTGTCGCCTTGTCTCCAGGACGAGCCATCACACTTGGTGCGGTCATCACGTCAGTTCCCTTTTTCTGGGAGAGACCACGCATGATCATCTGTATCTGTCCCTCACTGAAAAGGCCAGTAAGGGAAAGAATTCCAGGAGCCACGTTGGTAGACTGAGCCGTCCTCGATGGATTATTGAGAATCGCATCGATATTGTTCCGGTTGATTGCGAAGTCACCACTGCGGTTTGCGGCAGTTGCGATTCCCTTAACCTGATCGCCAGAAGCAGCAGGAATTCCAGGAATTGTCGTGAAGTCGACAGGGCTAATGAAGTCCGAGCCGGTGCGGGTGGTTCCCGAACCAACGGTGCCACCACCTGCAAAGAGACGGTTGGTGCCGAATGGAGTGATCACCCAGTCAAATCCAAGTTCCTCGCCGTTCTCCTGAGAGACTTCGACGAACTTAGTGAGAATCTTGATCTGCCTTGGGGTGTCCGAGCGAGCCGCAGTCACAATAGCATCGACGAGCTCAAGCTGAGTCGGCGAATTGCGCACAATGAGTGTCCCGGTAAGAATGTTTGCTGATGTTCCTTCACTAAACTTCACACCTTGTCCCTCAAGGAGAGTCTTCACAGGGAGGCGTGCCTTAATCACACCGCCGCCAGCGTCTCCGGCATCAGCAAATGGATCGATTTCACCACCACCACCACCGCCTTCGGAACCACTTTCAATGAAATTCACGAAAGTAGGAGGGACGGACCAACGACGAGTGACAACGTCCTCGGATTGGTCAGAACTCAGCGGGAGAAGTGTCACCGCAAATTCGTCAACTTTATAACGAAGACGAGCCTTTTCACAGATATACTGAAGCGCAACACCGAGTGGCACGTTAGTGATGTTCAGTGAGTCAATGCGATCTCCACCAGCATCTGCCGCTCCACCGAGACCACCGGCCTCAGCGTCAATGACCGCATCACCCGCTCCAGAAACGGTAGCACCTTTGACCACAAAGTTGATCCCTTTTTCAGACTCAATGAGAGTAGTAGTATCAAGCTCCTTGGAACGAATACGCAAGAAATCAACAGCTTCCTGAACGGTCGTGTCCTGAAAGTCGATGACTGGAACGATAATCTGCTGCAACTTCGAAGCGATCGAAGTCTTTCCACTATTCTCCTCAAACTCAAAAGCCCCACCTGGATCTTCGAATCCTACTGGAGGAAGAGCAAGTTCCCAAGCCCGGTCGACTTGCATGAGCATGCGAGCGCGGTTCTCATCATAAGCAGCGCGAAAATAGTCTGCTTTGATGGCGGCGCAACGCTCAAGCCAACGACGCGCAGCTTTGTTGTAGGGATCAACGCGGAGGACATCATGGAAATGCTCCTCGGCTTTGTCATAAAGACCCAGATCGTAAGCGCCTTCTCCACGATAGAGTGACTGTGTTACTTCCTCGATGCTCTTAGTGTGATCGTAGTTGAGCGCCTGGTTGGTGCGAATAGGATCATCAAGAAACTCCAGTTGTTCCTTGGCCGAGGTATTTCCAGGATCGGATTCAGCTACCTCAGTGAGGAGACTGCGCGCTTCCTCATATTTACCGACGCGGCGGTGCTGCTGAGATAGCGCGACGCTTCCGTCATCTAAGTGCTGGTTGAGAATGGCTCGACGCTCGGTTGTCGCTGTGCCATAGGGCAAGTCGCTGAGTGCCTGACGGTATTTCTGAACCGCCGTTTCGTAGTCTGCCTCAGCGTAAGCCTTACGGCCTTCGATAAGAAGCTCATCGGCATTGGACACCGCAGCTTGGCGGCGAATCAATTCCTGAGCGGGAAGACTACCTTCTCCATGCGCCATGGGCGAAACAGCAAGTGCCGCGAGGGCCATAACTGTGTAATTGGTGAGGTGTGTTGGTCTTTTCTGCATGATCTTGTTGAACAATCGTTAAAATATGAGGAGGGAGGAAGCTTTTTTTCCACTTCTCCCAAAAAATTCGTTACTTTTCTTTAATGTCAGGGTGATTTTACTCGGAAATTGGGATTCGGCGGGTCGATTTCTGACCATTGTCGTCGTATTCCACAATCGCGGCGAGAGGCTTCAAGTTGGGACGTTGCCCCATGTCGATCTCCACTAGCTTATATTCGAGGGTCTTTCCATGGGCAGTCACCTTGAAGCTCGTATTCTCTGGCACGACGATTTCCTTATCCCCTTGCCCAACGGCGTCGAGAATGAAGGTCACGGTGTTATCGAACTGATAAAACCCTGGTTTTTCGTTGCCCTTTGGTCGGAACGGAGCCTTGAACTGATTCTTGCCTTTATTGGGCTTCAGATCCTCCACGAGAGCAAACTTCTTCTCCACTTGCCTCCCCTTTTCTTCGACCATATCAGAGCCCGTTTCGATGACCTTAAAACGATTTTCGACAGGAGCTTCCTGGAAGAATAAATCTCCAGCCTTCACATTCTGGGCGGCTCCCATACGTAGATTAGCCCCCTTACTGTCCGCAAAGCGAAACTGGAGGTTCCCATTTCCGAGGGTTGAATTGAGTTCGAGCAACCAGTAGGTACTATCGATACTCTTCACGACGAGCTTGTTCACCAGAGGGGGATACTTCGTATCATCTGAGGGATCAGTCTTGTCTGTGAATTCCTCGAGATTAGAGAACCCGTCTCCGTCCTTATCGCGATCGAGTGAATCCGAATAGCTGGGATCAACCCGGTTCTCAACCCACCATGGATTGGGAATGGGCAAATGAATGGGAGCCAAATTAGGATCGAGAAGATCGATCGGCTCCTCCACCTCTCCATTGGCGACAAACATATCGACACTGGTGAAGAGATCAACAATTCGACCTTCAGACGTCTTCTTCGCATTGAGCTTATCCAGCACTTTCAAAGACTTAGCGGTAGCATCAACTAGGTCTCCACCTCGAGCCGAAGCATCAGGATTGCCTGTCCCAATGGGATCGGCATCAAAGCCCTTCTGAATTTCCGCTCCTTTGCTCCAAGACAAGTAGCCTACGGCAGCGAGCACGACAACTCCACCTCCAAGGGCGGCTTTATGATAATTTTCTGACATCCAGGACATGACTATTTAATGGCTGGGAATTTAAGGGATTCTTCGAAAAGAAGAAGGTCGAGACGAATGTAGGCAGCGACATCGTTGCCACCCGAGACACGCTGAAGAACTTCGGAAGAACCGGCAGGCGCTTCAGCGACCGGTTCTTCATCATCTCCTTCGACCACTCCAAACTCATCATCGACGACCGGATCTACGTCCGTCGTAGGTGCGGCTTTCTTGATCCCCTGCGAAGAGGGCACCCCAGCATTATTCTTGATTCGAGCGATGCGCGCATCGAAGAAAAATTGATCCGAGTTCGCGATCGCTTCGATCACTTTACGAATGGAGGGCTCCGGACCCGCGATCGTCAATGCGATGGGGAGTCGCTTAGCGACACTCACCGTGGGCAATGATGGCTTGGAGGACTTACTGGGAGCTGACCTCCCTCTGGAACTCTTGCTTCTAGATTTGGGCTTGGAAGATCTCCCTCCCTTTACTGAAGCGCCAGATTTGCCCCAATCTTTCCCTTCCTCGGGAGGGAGAACCTCACGAGTGAAGTTACCTACCTTCGAAACACCCGCTGCGGCAAACTCCCGGAAGAGCCAGTCGATAGCAGCAAGCTCATAGGCGAGAACGCCAGTGGCACCGTTCTTGGGAAGACTCCCCTTATACTGCTCGAAACCGAGGTAAGTCTGCTCGGGAATAGAGACATTCTTTTCCACAAAGAGAGCACGCACTTCGGCGTCTGACTTCTTAAGACGATCGGAGAAGGTGCTGACCGTGATGTTTTCCAGGCTTTCCGGACGGAAGCTATTGAACTGAGCCTGCATTGCCTCGGCTCTTGCAACCACGGCTTTCAAGTTTTCCTTCTTTTCAGCCACCGATTCGATGGTTGGATAAGGAGTCATGCTCTTCATCTTCTTGATGGAGGACTTTCGAACAGCGACCTCTTCCGCTATGGCGTCACGCTTGGAAGCTGTGCTGAGACCAGCGTAGATAAGGAGCGCTGCAAACGCGGAGGTTACGACGATTAGAACGCCGAGGAATGTGTTTTCTTTGAACCAATTCATGGTTGATATCGGGAAATAATTACTTAAGTGAGATAGAATTTTTGAGCGGAATAATGAGCTCGAAGGGCGCAGCGTAATTCCCCTCGGCAGGCGCTGCCTCCAAGGTTTTTACGATTTGTCCTTCCGTGAGATCCTTACCATTCCAAGTGAAGTCAAAATACTCGGAACTACGGAGTTTGGCGATCAAGGCCAGAACGTCGTTTCGATCGCTCCGGTAAAAGCCACGAATGGCAACGCAGTTCGCGCTACTTTGCTCTTTGGGAGAATAGACATTCTTTCCAAAAGGAACGGAAGCAAATGCTTCATTGATGACCTGTTCATTTCCTTCATCCAAGACGGGCGCGTAATCTGCCCGCGGCTCAAGATCGGTGATCCAGACTTGGTCACTGACCATGTAGCTTGAAATATCATCAAGAAGACTCAGCAAGGAGAGACGCCCTGTTTCAGCTCCAGCATAAGAACGAATCAAGGTATTTGACTGATCTTCCATCTTCAGGAGCTTTTCCAGATCCTTGGCAGGACCCGTCAGTGCCTGAACTTCTTCTGCGGACTTCTTAAGGAAAGATTCTCCACCAGAGGTAGTGAGCACATTAAAGACGGGCCACAAAGCGAGACCTCCAAGGAAAAGGGCTGCTGCCGCGATGAGAGTGGGTTTCCGACGAGTGATATCCCGCTCGGCCTGAACAACGTCGGGAACAAGATCGATATCAACGGTCGCCTTGCCCGCAGCACGCACGCCAAGGCCTACGATTTCACCCAACATGTGCGCTTGAGCACCCAGAGCTTCAACATCGACACCGTTTCCAACTGAAATGCGTTGGAGCGGATTGAAGATATCAACCGGTAGATTGAGCTTCTCCTCAAGGAACTCCTTCATGTAGGGGAGGTTTGCACCACCACCCGCAAGAAGAACCCTCTTAGGAGCAGTGCCCCCATGCTGGCTGCGGAAAAGCTGGCTTGTCCGAGCGATTTCCGAGGTAAGACGCGTTAAGCCATTACGAATCACCGTGCCGAGTGCGGCAGTGGCTTCATCAAGCTGGGCCGCGTGTCCCCCACCCAAGGTCACGAGACCGTTTGTGAGCTTAGTATTCTCCGCTTCAGCAAAGGAAACATTGTAGTCCTTGGCAATCGCACTGGTGAGCGAAGAACCGCCGACTGATACCGTCCGCGTGAAGAACTTCTCTCCGTCGGCGTAGATGAGGTTGGACGTTTTGGCTCCCACATCAAGAAGGAGAGTGCATTCGCTAAGATCAGGGTAGTTGTAGCGAAATGCATTATAAAGAGCGGTTGGAGCAGCGTCTACCAGACGTGTCCCCAAGCCCGTTTCCGCGACTACTTCATTAAGATCGTTAAGAGAGTCGGATTTGATCGCAACGAGAATAACCTCCGTCTCGATTCCCCCGCCCTTGAGCGCCTGCCAATCCCAGACGACTTCGTCGATAGGAAACGGAACGTTTTGTTGAGCCTCAAAGCGAACGAGCTCATCAACGTTTTCTTCCTCAAGAGGTGGCAGCTTCACAAAGCGAACAAACACCGACTGCCCGGAAAGGGAGTAAGCGGTCTTCTGCTTTGCGAGCTTGAGGCTCTTTGCTAGTTCCTTAATGGCGAGCTGAACCTGCGGAATGCGCGCGGCTTCAGTTGCCGGGTCGGCAAGGATACTTGTTGCTCCCTGGGATTTCAATACCAAGCCTTTCTTGGTTTGGGCAAAAACGCCCATAGAAATCCGTTGGGATCCAATGTTTAGTGCGATGATCGACTGTGAATCAGCCATGGTGGTGTGTGTTCTGCTTACTTTGTCAGATTTTTGCCAGAGTAATAAGAGGCTCAGGCGAAAATTATTAGCGACCCCTCTAGGCCACGGCTCTTTCGAAAAGAGCCAGAAAAATTATTTCTTCGGTGCGATCTCGGCATAACGGTCATACCAGAGAGTTTGAAAAGGTGTTTCGCTTTTATTGAGAAGGGGAAACTTGGAGGTGCGCTCAACACTCTTGAGGTCTTCACGCCACCATCCTTTGCGTTGGCCATGGGTGAAGAACCCAACCATTTCGCCATTGTAAAGAATCTCGCCGCCTACTGCTTCAAGATCGCTTTTACCTGCGGAGGAGCTTCCGGTGATGCGACGCAAGGTGTTGGGTGAAATATAAACAGAGGCAATCATCTCTTCGTCCACGGGAATATTCACGTGATTCACTATTTTCTCCATCAAATAGGCTTTTCTGTCCTGGCCCTTGACTACGATCCACCACTTGACATCGACAGAGTCGAGATACTCGTCCTTAGGTGGACTCTTGAGTTTCTGAACCTTAAATTTGACTTCAATCTCAAGCCAGTCCTTGGGTTTAAACTTCTTATTGACGCCCGTATCGATACTCGGTGAAGGAAGCTCAACGAAATCAGGATTTCCGACTGCGAACTTATTGTCCTTGCTCGCCTTAATTTCATCAGCCTGGCCGAAAACAGAAGCCATAGTGAGGCCGAGAACAGCAACTGTGTTTAAAATTTTATTCTCCTTCATGATGTAACCGATGTGATTTCTATGAAACTAGGGAATCGAATGACGGGTCGGCTAGCAAAAAGCTGAGAAATGGTGATATTTTTCGCGATTGACAGCGTAAGCCGAGTCTGAACGTTGCTCGTTTGACAGTATTGATCTGGCAGCGCAAAGTGCCGTCGTGCAGAGGAGAAAGATAATCAGCGATGCCATTAGATCTCGTAGGGCGCTTGTGGTCGGGGCCATTTCGGAGGCCTCCACCCTCTCTCTTTCTCATGATGCTTGTGATGTCATTGAGCTCCGTTTGGACTCACTTGGGACAAGTGGAGAAACTTTAAGTTATGCGAAACAAAGCGCTATCCCTCTGTTAGTTACCGCAAGAGGAGCTCTGGAAGGCGGTGTAAATCAGCTCTCAATTTCTGATCGTATCGAAGCCTATCAACGGCTCATGCCCTATGCCGCGGCCATCGATATTGAACTCAGTTCATTCCCGGAATTGATGGGGATTATCGAGCAGGCGAAACGGGAAAATGTTAGCGTTGTGGGATCCTTCCATGACTTCCAAAAGACCCCTCCCCTAGACGCTTTAAAAGCACGAATCGGAGCGGTGGCCGACCTGCATAAATTTGCCACCATGGTGACGGAAGAGAGCGACCTAGACGTTCATCGTACACTTTTAGGAAAATTCCCACCACTTTCCGTAATGGGCATGGGGCCCCAGGGAGCGGATGCCAGACCTGAAATGATCACCTTGGGCTCCGTCCTGAACTATGGATATCTGGGCAATACTCCCACCGCTCCCGATCAGTGGCCCGTTTCAAAACTACGGGAATGCCTCCGCGATTAATCGACGATTTTAACCGGAGCATTTGGCAAAGCAGCTAGAAAGGTTTTCCCATAGCGCTTAGTGACCACTCGATTATCGAGGATCACGACCATCCCGCTGTCTTTTTTTGATCTGATCAATCTCCCTACTCCCTGACGCAGCTTAATGACCGCCTCAGGCACGGAGTAATCCATAAAGGAATTCCCCCCTTCCGCCTCGATCTCCTCCAGACGGGCCGCAGTCAGCGGATGATCAGGCACCGCGAAAGGAATGCGAGTAACGATGACATTGCTGAGTGCTTCGCCCGGAACATCGACCCCTGCCCAGAAGCTATCGGTGCCAAAGAGCACGCTATGGATATCCTCCCGAAACGTCTCCACCATCTTCTGCCGGGGCATTCCAGCTCCTTGTGCCAAAAGCGTCCAACCGTGATCCTCGAAAAAATCTTCCATTTCTTCCGCCACTGATCGAAGTAAGCGATGGCTGGTGAAAAGAACAAAAGCTTTTCCTTCCGTCTTAATCAGCACGCGCTCAATCCAATGAATGAGCATCTTCTCGTAATCGTCGTCGCGAGGATCGGGCATCGATTTAATAACATAAATCGACATTTGTTTTTGGTAGTCAAAGGGACTGCCAATCTTCACCGCCGGAACATGATCGGCCCCTACTCGTTCACGAAAATAGCGCAGTTGTTCGTCACCTGTTCCTAGGGTAGCACTCGTCGTAATACAGGATTTGTCCGGACCAAAAAGGATCGGGCGCAAACGATCTGCAATGTTGATCGGAGCAGCATTGAGGCTAAATGAAGTCCCCTCATTTCCTCCCTTCTCGACCCAGTAGACACTTTCATCGTCCTCTTGATCCAAAAACATTTTCAGCCCCCCGTGAAGCTCGCGCAATCGTCGGGCGCCATCCATGAGTTCATTGCGCTTGGTCTCATCTTCGATCCCTTCAGCAGCCTGCTCGATCGCACTCCAGCACTCTCGCAGGGGCTCGGAAAGGGTGTTGTCCACGATCTCGGGTTCACGCACCCGGAACTCGCGGGACCAATCTTTAAAGGTCGCCTCTTGCCCCACCGATTCGAAGAAGATCTCCGACTGCTCCAGCACGTGCCGCGCCGCATGCATTGCATCGGTCGCCCCGGCATATTTCAAAAGACCCTTCCCCGTTTTGTGGTGATAAAGCCGTTGGAGATCGAAGCGTAAACCCGCCTGACTGACCCGCAAGCCCAGCGATTTGGCCGCCACACTTTCCAAAGTATGCGCCTCATCGAAAATGACGAAATCATTGGGCACTAGGAAGCCAGTTTCCTTTTCGTGCCACTCGTCTTCCGGATTTAAAAGAGAGAAGAAGAGGCTGTGATTGACGACAAGAACAGTCGCCGCAGCCGCCCGTTTCCGAGCTTCCTGAAAGAAGCAATTGCCACGCGGCGCGCAGGTCTTCTGCGTGCAGATGTGCGCCTCACTGCAAACCTGCAGCCAAACCTTGAGCGCGGGCTCGAAATCGAGATCGCTCCGTGTTCCATCGTGAGTCGTTTCCGACCACTTCCAGATCGCCATGAGTTCCTCCCGCTCACTCGTAGTAAAAAGGTCCCCACCGTTGTCCATCGCCCGACGTAACCGCAGCGGACAAAGATAATTTCCTCTTCCTTTTAAGAGGGCGGCGTCGAAATCGGAGGTGAGGAGCTTGCGGACAATCGGAAGATCCTTTCCCATCAGCTGCTCCTGTAGATTGATGGTATGAGTCGAAAGCACGGCTTTCTTCCCATTCCGTATCGCATATTGAATTGCAGGAATAAGGTAGGCCAGTGACTTGCCGACCCCTGTCCCCGCTTCGATCACAAGCGAGCGCTCCCCTTCCAGAGCCTCCGCGACTTCACCCGCCATTTGCTGCTGCTCCGCACGATATTCGAAGTCAGGAGATTTCGACAGAAGCCCGGTCTCCGAGAATATCTCCCGGATCTCATCTCCAAAGTTACCACCTCCACCGAGCGAAATCACGCACTTCACTACTCTCTCTTCCGCTCTAGATCAATCGCCATTCAATAATGCTATTTTTCCAACATTCCCATTGCGGTTTTTCCAGCAACTGATAAGAATAACTCATGAATCGTTTGGAAAAAGGTCAAGTCTCCCGCCGCGAGCGTCAGATCCTCGATATTCTCTATCGTCTGGGAGAGGCCACCGCCCAGGATGTCCTCGAGGAACTCCCCGATCCTCCTTCCTACTCGGCAGTGAGAGCGCTCCTTGCCACTCTCGAAAATAAGGAAATGGTGAAACATACCAAAGATGGGCGACGCTATCTCTATGCGCCTATGATTACCGAACGCAAAGCAAAGCGCACGGCACTCAAAGGTCTCCTCCACACATTTTTTCAAGGAAAACCACAAAACCTCGTCGCCGCTCTCCTCGATCCCTCGGATCAAAATCTCAGTCGCGAAGAAATCAAAGAAATCCGCAAGCTGGTAGAATAGCCGAATCATGTTCCTTCCTTCGCTCCTCTTTTCCCTGCTGACCGCAACGGCGATCTGGCTTCTTTCGCGCCGTCACCCCGCACGAGACCCTCGTTTCGTCGGAGGAGCGATGACCCTCTTACTTATTCTGCCCGCCCTCAGCTTCTTTCCAAAGGTGACGATCGCCGTCTCTTCGGCACCCATTGGAGAAAGCTCGACCTCTTGGCTCCTTCTCGCTTGGATCGCCGGAGCCCTCTTCTTCTTAGTACGGAAACTTTCCGACTTCTCTGCTTTACTCCGTTGGAAAAGAGAAGCGAGCCCCTGCGAATTGGGCGACCTTTTTGAAAAGAGCCAACGTGAACTCGGCTTTCAAAAGCCCACGCAAGTGCGCGTCCACCCTGAGCTCTCGTCACCGGTCGTCACGGGTTTAATCTCCCCCACTATTTTCCTCCCCACCACCTGCCACCAATGGTCCGAGAGCACTCTTAAAATGGCCCTCCTCCATGAACTTTCGCACCTTCAGCGTCGTGATCTTTGGATGGCTCTTCTCGCCGACCTTGCCTGCATCGTTCATTGGTTCAATCCTGCCGTTTGGTGGATGCGCAGCACCATGCTGACTCAGTGTGAATATGCCTGCGATGCGCATCTCTTAGAAAAAGGGACCGATCCCAAAAGCTACGCCAATGCCATCTGTGATGTCGCCGAATCCTCGACCTATCCCCCTTTCACTCTCGCCATGGCCGGGCATGCTCCACTCCGCGAACGAATCCAGCAAATCGCGACCCCGCAAATCCACCGCTCAACCTGGCTTGGAATCTTTATCGTGGCGACCTCACTTCCGGCCATCGCGCTCAGCGTGATTCGCTTCGCTCCCGACGTCCTCCCGGTCTATTCCCCGGCGGAAATCGAGCTGCGCTTTTCGGCATCTCCCTTTCCTGGCGATTTATAAAATCTAAGGTATTTTGGTGGGACGGTGTTCCCCCTTATACCTCTGAGCCTACATGCCCAACCCTAGCCTGAAAGCGCCGAACGTCTCGCTACCCGTGATCCCAACTCGGGAATTTCGAGCTTCATCATCGCCCTCATGGCGACTGCAAGAAACGGGAGGCGGTCTACGACACCGCGCTGGCCACTCTCATTTTCGAGACTCACTTCCGCTTTCTCCCCGGGACAATGAAGGTCAGGCAGTGAGTTACTTCGGCTCCGGGATGGGAGCGTAAGTATCGTAAATCTTCGCAGACTGACCCGACCAAACCGGTGAAGAGCCCCAAAGAGGAACCGTTGCCAGCGAGAATTCCCAATCTCCCAGAACCTGAAAAAGCTCGGCATATTTTTGAACCTCACTTGCTGCCAGATCATTCTGCTCTCCCAAGTCCTTCGCAGGCGCGAAAAGCTGAGCGGGTCGATGGGACAGCTTGATCAACTTGTGGTTTCCCGCGAGAACCGCCGACTGGCCCTGCAAGCGCCAGAAGAGCAGTCGTGGGTCCGCCTTTTTTTCTCCAGTGAGAATCGGAAGTAGATTCAATCCCTCATAAGTCCCGTAGGTTTTGGCCGCCCGATTACGGTTCCTCTTATCCTCATACGAGGGTGCCTCTTTCAAAGGAAGTGGCGCTGCCCCGGCCGCCACCATGAAAGTTGGCAGAAGATCCAGAGCCGAAACTGGCTCGGTGTAAGTCTTTCCTTTGGGCAACTTTTTCGGCCAGGAAACTAAAAAGGGAACCCGCACGCCCCCTTCGAGGAGACACCCTTTCCTCCCGGAAAAAGGACCGTTCCAAGAACCGTTATTTGTCGCGCCCCCATTGTCGGAGAAAAAGACGATCAAGGTGTTTTCAAACTGCCCGCTCTTCTTCAGGTGATCAATCACTCTTCCAACTCCACGATCCAAAGCATGCATCATGGCAGCATAGGTGCGTCGCTTCTTGTCCTTCACATGCGCATAAACCGCGAGATCTTCCTCAGTCGCCTGCATCGGTGTGTGAGGAGCATTGTAGGAAAGGAACATGAAGAAAGGTGCCTCTTCTTTCTTCGGCCGTTCCTTCACCCATGCTAGGGCCTCGTCCGTGAAAAAATCTGTGACGTAGTTTGAAGTCACCTTTGTCAGTGGAGCTCCATTTTTCTCCAGGTGATGTTTCTCATCGCTGATGAAATAATTGTGCGAGCCACTCAGCATTCCCATGAAGTGATCGAAGCCACGCACATTGGGATGAAAGGGAGCATTGGTGCCTTGATGCCACTTCCCAATGAGCGCCGTTTCATAGCCCGCCGATTTGAGATGATCGGCAAGGGTCCACTCGCTCGGAGGGAGGCCCTGCAGAGAGAGCTTTGTCGCGTAAGCATCACCGCCCTTGTTGAGATTACCCTCATAACCAAAACGACGTGGATCCCGACCGGTCAAAATCCCCGCCCTCGATGGCGAACAAACCGAGGATGGCACATAGCCGCGCGTACAGAGCACTCCCTCTTTCGCAATAGAATCAATATGGGGCGTCTTGATCAACTCCGACCCCGTGCAGCCCAAATCCCCATACCCCATGTCATCGGCAAGAATCATGAGAATATTCGGCTTCTCGGCCTGCGCCGAAAAACTGGTCACTAAAAGGACAAGAGTAAGGAGTGTTCGCATTCTGCGAAGAAAGCAAAACGACCCTCGCTTCACGATCAAAATCTACCGCGTAAGACCGCCTCCGAAAGCGCGTTGGAAGAACTCGATGCGCTTGCGCCTCATGTAAGAACTTTCGCCTACCCCGTGCCTGCCATTCGGCACGTGATAGAATTCAAAATCTTTATCGGCGCGAATCAGGGCATCGACGACTTGCATCGTGGAGCTCGGATCGACGTTGGTATCGACTTCTCCGACTGACAAAAACAGTTTTCCTTTCAGGAGCTTCACATGCTCCGTGTTGGAATTCGCTGCGTAACTCTCGTCGAGGGGCCAGTCCATCCACTGCTCGTTCCACCAGATCTTATCCATTCGGTTATCATGGCAGCCGCAATCCGCCGCACCGACTTTGTAAAACTCGGGATGCCACAAGAGCGCCGCCAAGGTGCTTTGTCCTCCGGCTGATCCGCCATAAAGTCCGACTCGTTCAAGATCCATCCACGGACGACTTTCGGCCGCTTCGCTGATCCATTTTTTGCGATCAGGAAAGCCCGAGTCCTTGAGGTTTTTATAAGCGAACTGCTGGAATTCCTTCCCCCGGTAATTCGTGCCGCGCCCATCAAGCTTCACCACGACAAACCCTGAAGCCGTCATCTCGGAGATATGACCATGCCAGCTCCTCCAATCCTTTGGCACAAAAGCGCCGTGCGGTCCCGCGTAGATGTTCTCTACCACGGGATACTTTTTCGCCGAATCAAACCCCACCGGCTTCCAAATGAGGCCATGGATATCGTAGCGGCCCTCCCGATCCTTCGTCACAAATCGCTCGGGCATGATAGCATCCTTGCCACTCGCACGAGACAACTCCGCGATGAGCTTCCCATCCGATTTGCGACGGAGTTCATGAACTGGAGGATGATCTGGACGCGACCAGCGATCAACGTAGGAGCTTCCATCCGGTGACCACTGAAGATCATGAGTGCCGTCACCTTCGGTAAGCATCATCATCTTTCCACTACGCCAGTTCAGCGTCGCCCAATGCTTTTGGTAAGGATCCTGATCAGCGTGATAGCCGCTCAGCGAAAAGATCACCTCGTCTCCCTTCACCTGATTGATTCCCCGGACGACCCAGTTCCCTTTCGTGAGATGCTTCCGCTCGCCACTTGTTTCATCGATGAGATAGAGATGACTCCAGCCATCCCGCTCGGATCTCCAAAGGATCTTTCCTCCCGCAAGCGACCACCAGCCGCATTTGTCAAAGACGTGAATAAACTTCTCGTCCACTTCTTCAGCCACCACCCGGGTGGCGCCGGTCTCCACATTGAGTTCCAGCAGTCGATATTTCCCAAATCCGCGTTCGATGAACTCGAAGCGCAGTCGATTCTCATCAAGCCAGTGAACTTTCGAAATTGAGTAAGGATTCTCGATCATCTTGGAATCGATTTCCATCTTCTTACCATCGATTCTAAAGATCACCGGAACCCGATCGCGGAGTTCATCGCCTGCTTTCGGATAACGATTGATGAAGTGCTCCGGCTGGAGCGAATCCTTCGGCGATGAGCGGATGTAGTGCACCTCGCGCTCGCTCACATCCCGGACGCGGGTGATCTGGAAAAAACGCGAGTTTTTCGACCACTGAATGCGTTTATCCCAGATCCAGCCCTCAGGAGCTTCGGCCTTCCAATCGCCGAGGGAGACGGTCTTCCCTTTCTCGATCGAAACGCTGTGCTTCTGATCCCATGAGCGGAAGCCGGACCAATCCTTAAAGCCTGATTTCGATTCCAGCTTGAGCGACTTCTTCCCCATGCCCCCCTTTCGCTCGGCGCGGGAGCCATCCGCGCAAGAGACTTCCGCTTTTCCCTGTGAGTCATTGAAAAGGCAAAACCAAGCCCCCTCGCGCTTCTCCCAAGTCACCGAGAGCCGCTCGTCCTTAACCAAAGCACGGCGCTCATCAGCCAACTTTCGAAACCCTTCCATTAAGGAATCGGTCGAACCATGCTCCCCCTGCGCCACCAAGGCACCCGCCATCAAAATCAAACAAGCAAATCGCATCGCCTAAATACACCGCAAGGCGGACTCGAATTACAAGCAATCTCGCTCCCCTCCCCAACTCGAGAATCTCGAACGCAACCGGAGCGCAGTGAAGATAGCCAACGGCAAATCTTCGCTAATTTTTTATGAAGGCTTCAAATCCAAATTCCCTCAACTGCAGAAGTCATGGAATTCGCGAAGATTCGCGTTCGAAAAATTCGTCAGTAGAGTCTTAATACCCTATTCGTCGTTCTTGGCTTTCTTGATCGTCACGCTCCCTGAGCCGACGACCTTGGTGACGCAGACGCTGATGATCGTCATTTTTTCTCGTTGGTAGCCGATGGTGATGGCATCGCCGACCTTGATCTCCTTCGCGGTCGCCAACGTGCCCGCCCACCACTTCATGCTCTGGACCTTCATTTCTTCCGACATGTGATCGGGTCCCGATCCGGGAACTCCTGCCACATCACTCCGCTTGTGGTACGGGATGATTTCGAACTGACAGTCGGTCACCTTGGCGTGAAGCATTTGTGCCGGTTGCCCAAAAACGGAGCTATCGCCGTGCTCCGCATCGCTCATCACGCGCTTCCGTAGCATCCCGCTCCCGACGATGATGACCCTCTCTGTCTCGATCTTAATGGAGCTGATCTTGTAGAGTTCGACGATCGACGAATTGCCTCCCGCAAAGGAAAGCTGAAACGTCGCCGTGAGAAAGGCGAGGATGAGAAGCGATGTTTTCATATATAAGAGAGGGTAGCATCCCTAGCCGTGGATGTGTGTAACGGAATTGTAAAAGGATGAGGGCGCCGTATTTCCCAAATACCAAAGTCTCCGGTTTACGTCAAAAATCACCCTCAAAAAAAACGCGATGATTTCCCACTGGACCTTCGGCGTAGGTTATCATCGATTTATGCGGACTTTACTTGGGAAATTCCATCTCAGGTCATCATCCAAATACAATCCTAGCAGGATTTGAATTATTGACCCAAATCTCTTTCTTTCACAAATTTGATCGGAACCAGATTGTGGTTTCCTGTGCCATCATGGACCAGCCCAACGAAAAGATAGATTAGCAGATAAACGGGGCAAACTATTAGAGCATCCAACGCTTTTGAGATCGCTATCATCATCCGCGACTTATTCTTCATCGGTTGCCAAACGTTCACGGATCCAGGAAAATACCTTTTCGGCTTCGCCTACCTGACTCGCTCGATCACCAATAACAACAGGCTGTTCGTCCTCGGGGACTTGGTCGCGACCGTGGGAGCCCTTCACTAAATTTGCGTCGAGAGGAATGACATCCATGAGCCCACGGAGACCCAGTTTCTTCTTCAGAAGGAAGCCTCCGATCTTCGCGACGGGAAACTTGATTTCCGGATCAAGGAAGAGTTCAACGGGGTCGTAGCCAGGCTTGCGATGGATATCGATGCAGCGGGCATAGTCCGGCGCTTTGGCATCATCATCCCAGAAGTAATACGTGAACCAGGCATCGGCTTCCGAAACTGCCACGAAGTCTCCTCCTCGCTCGCGTCCGATTCCCTCGGGCCAAAGGTCACTTCCTTCACGGATCTCCTCCACCCCATCGGTGGCGAGGACCACTCTACGAACTTCCTTTTCGATGACAGAATCGTTCACGTAAATATGCGCTACTTGATGGTCCGCCACCGCGAAGGCCTGGCAGCCGCCGCAGTCGAGCGTCTCGAGACCGAGTTCGTCCTTCACTTGGATCCAACCCTTCTCTCGAAAAACCCGATTAAGATGAATCGCTTTTGAGACTTTCGAAATGCCATACTCCGAGAGCACGAGCACTTCGACTCCGGCAGCTTCGAGTTCCTCTATGAGGTCGCAAGTCACCTGATCGATCGCTTCATATTCGGCCGCCATTTCAGGCGCACCGGGTCCAAATTTTTGGAGGCCATAATCCAAGTGCGGCAGGTAGACGAGATTGAGATCGGGCTTCTCCTTTTTCTCAATCCACTTCGCGCTTTCGGCGATCCACTTCGACGAGGGAATCCCGGCATTGGGGCCCCAAAAAGAAGGAAAGGGAAAGTCCCCAAGATCCGCCTTGATCTCCTCCCGCATCGCCATGGGCTGGGTGTGGATATCGAAAGCCTTCCGGCCATCGGCAGGATAAAGCGGACGCGGCGTCGCGGCAAATTCGGCACTGGAATACATGTTATACCACCAGAACATCTTAGCACATTTGATCCCAAGATTCTCCCAAAGCTTTTCGCCTTTCACAAGGAGGTTGCTTTGCTTCCAAAATTTCACCTCGGCCGCCTCTCGATCATACCAACCGTTTCCGACGATTCCGTGTTCTCCCACCGATTTTCCGGTGAGATAAGAACTTTGCGCGGTACAAGTGACCGCTGGGAAAGCAGGCTTAAAACTCTGAACCTCGCGTGACTCAGACCACGCTTTAAGGCGCGGCATCTCACGAAGGACACTCTGAGTGAGGCCCACGACATTGAGAACAGAGACGCGTCTCATCTAGGCGGTCGCGAGCGCACGCTCCTTCAGTTCCTCCGCACACGCTTCCCAAACTGCTTCGGCGATCTCATGGGCATCGATCCCCGTTCCGAGCTTCTCCAGAAGGAGCACGGTGAGTTCTCCGCCAAGATGCTCGCGAAATTCCTCAAGCCCTTTGAAGACACGTCGCTTCCCGTTGGGATCACGAAGCTCGAGAGCCTCATGCCAAAGCGGAAGACCGAGGCCTTCGACGACTTTCAAAACCCGTTCGGCATCGGCCTCGGGAAGGAGGCCAATTTTAGCGGCGTAAAGAGTATCCAAGGCTAAGCCGACCGAGACGGCCTCGCCATGGCTGAGTTCAAAATCGGTGAGCTGCTCCAGCTTGTGCGCGGCCCAATGCCCGTAGTCGAGCGGTCGACTGCTCCCCAGCTCAAAAGGATCACCACCCAGCGCAATATGACGGGCGTGATGAACGGCGGAGCGCTGGACCGCTTCTTCGAGCAACAAAGGCTCGAGCGCTCGGAGTTCTTCCACATGGCTTTCCAGCCAGCTGAAAAATTCGCCATCTTTCACGAGGGCGACCTTGACCGCTTCGATCAAACCTTCACGGCGGATCTGCTCAGGCTGGGTGTGGAGAAATTGGAAATCATTCACGACCGCATAGGGTACGGCGAAGGAGCCAATAAAATTCTTTTTGCCAAAAGCGTTGATCCCATTTTTCACCCCTACCCCGCTATCGTCTTGCGAAAGCGTCGTGGTGGGAAAGCGCACCAACCGCACGCCCCTGTGGCCGGTGGCCGCAGCATAGCCGATGACATCGAGAAATGCGCCGCCGCCAATCACCATAATGTAGGAGTGCCGGTCGATATGATGTCGCTCGATGGCCGACATAGCCTTTTGGTATACCTGATCGTCCCTTTTCGCAACTTCAGCCCCCGGAAGCCATTCGACTCCCGTCAAGCGAAAGTCATTGAGATCAAAAAAATAGTCCTGAATCTCGCCCTCAAGCTGCGGAAAGTGCTCTCGGAGCCCATTTTCAATGAAAACGAGCACCTTACTGTGTCCCCTAGTTTCCAGTAATTCCGACAAAAGGTCATTCCCCAAAGAAAAAGCCCCCCGGGTAAAACGAATGCGGTGACGAAAGCTCACCTGAATGTCAAAATCTTCGCCTTTCATGTTACGGTCCATGCTTCTTAATTCAGACTACGGAGAATTGCCACCGAATCTTAGAAGAGTAATGTCTCTTTATGGAAATAATTTCTCACTTCGAAGGCCGCTACCTTTCGCTCCGTGAAATCGACGACTGGGAATTCACCACCCGCCCGAATGCCACCTCGGTCGTCGGGGTGCTTGCGATGACTCCAAATCGTGAATTTATCCTGATCGAACAATACCGTCGACCAGTCCAAGCGCGGGTCCTGGAGATCTGCGCCGGACTCGTGGGCGATGAACCCGAATTTGCGGGCGAATCCCTAGCAGACACGGCCCGTCGGGAGCTACTCGAGGAGACTGGCTACGTTGCCGAAGAAATGATCCCCCTCCTTTCCTCGCCCACTTCAGCAGGAATGACCGACGAAATGACCCATCTATTTTTCGCGAAGAATTCAATAAAGTCGGGACTGGGAGGTGGCGTGGCAGGCGAAAAAATCATCACTCACCTGGTCCCCTTCGATAAACTTAAAAAGTTTCTAAAAGAAAACCTTAACAAGGGTCTCCTCATCGATTTTAAGATTCATGCCGCTCTCGCTGCGACAAACTGGCTCTAGTTCCCGCGAAATATCTGTATAACTTGCTCAAAATCATCGTAGAATCAGCATCAAGATGAAGCGCTGGATCACCCTTCTCCTCACCCAACAGGCTTTCGCCGCGATTCCTGAAACTGTCGACTTCAATGACCACGTTCAGCCGATCTTGTCCGAATATTGCTATCAATGCCACGGGCCTGACTCTTCCACGCGAGCGCCAACGTCGGCTCCCCTCCGTCTCGACCGGGAGGAATTTGCCTTCGAGGTCCGTGATGGACGTCCGGTTATTATTAAAGGCGTCCCCGAGAAGTCCGAGCTCATCAAACGCATTACGACCAAGGACGAGGATGACATCATGCCTCCGCCCGATGGTCATAAACCACCTCTCAATCCCGAACAAATCGCTCTTTTATCCAAGTGGATCGAGCAAGGTGCACCATACGAGGAACACTGGTCCTTCCTCAAACCGACTCGCCCGGTCGTCCCAAAGAAAAAATGGGGCTACAACACGATCGACGCCTTCATCTCGGAAAAGCACGAGGAATTCAATCTAAAGCCCAACGAACCTGAAGAGCCCCATCGACTGATTCGTCGAATCAGCTTCGACCTCACCGGCCTGCCCCCCACTCCGGAGCAGGTGAAAAATTTTCAAGAAGCAGCCTCCATGGATCTCGGCACCGCGGTTCAACTGGCAACCTCCGAGCTTTTAGGAACTGATGCCTACGCCGAGAACTTCTCACGTCACTGGCTCGATGCCGCCCGCTATGCCGACACTCACGGAATCCACATCGACAACTACCGCTCGATCTGGCCCTACCGAGATTGGGTCATTCAGTCCTTCAGGAAGAACCAGTCGTTCAAAGACTTTACTATCGAGCAGATCTCCGGCGACCTCCTTCCCAACCCAAGCCTAGATCAAATCGTAGCCACGGGATTTAACCGCTGCTTGCCCACGACCGGCGAAGGCGGCGCAATCGACGAGGAATACCTCGCTATTTATGCAAAGGATCAGGTGGAAACAACTTCCGCCATCTGGCTCGGCCTCACTACCGGATGTGCCGCATGCCACGATCATAAATTCGACCCCATTTCACAGAAGGATTTCTACGCCCTCACCGCCTTTTTCCGAAATTCCACGATGCCCGCGATGGATCGGAACAAAGCCGATCACCCACCTACTACCTTCGTCCCGCTGCAAGAGGACCGTAAAGCATGGGATGCTCTCAAGGGTCCGATTGAAGCAAAGAAGAACGAAATCAGCGCACGCCGAAAGGCGGCCCACCCCGACCACGACACCTGGTTGGCCTCGCTCAACCCGACAGACGTCGAATCTCTCGCAGAGCATCCTGATCTCGCCCTCCCACTTGATGTGGTCAACGAGAAACTCAACCTCGGCACCCGCGAGATCGACTTCAACAAACCAACCGTCACAAGCGACACCGGAGCTGCCCCTCAACTTCATGACATCAATCTTGAACTCGGAGATCTCGCGTCATTCGACGCCCAAGATCAAGTCACCTTCGGAGGTTACCTTCGGCTTGGCGCAGAGTCGCGTGGCTCCATCATTTCCCGCATGAACACCGGGAACGATTTTCGGGGTTGGGATCTCTGGCTCGAAGGCTCCCGGATCGGAAGCCACATCATCGATGCCTGGCCCACCAAGGCTATCAAGGCCATGACCAAGAAGGAGCTCCCCCTCAACAAGTGGCTTCATATCATGGTCACCTACGATGGAAAATCCGAAGCAAAGAAGAGCCTCACCGTCTACCTCGATGGCAAGTCCATGCCCATCAATTACTCCCATACAGGGAATGTCAACTCTACCATTTCCACCGCCCCTCTCCGTCTCGGAGGCCGTCATCCGGACAGCCCTCTCAGCGGGAATACTGCCTTCCATGATTTCCAATTCTACCAACGCGTGCTCACTGCCACCGAGGTGGAGCAAGTTGCCAAAAAGAGCGGCATCACTCACCTCCTCTCCCTTGCCGTTGAAGAGCGCTTACCGAAGCAGAGGGAAGCGATCTACTCATATTTCTTGTCTGAGATCGATCCCGTTTCCAAGCAGCTAAAAACCGCAGAAAGCGAGCTTCTCAACAATCAAAGTACCATCAGGAAGAAAGGTTCGCTCACCCTCGTCATGGAAGAGAAGAATGAAGCCGCCTTCGCCCACATTCTCGACCGTGGCGAATACAGTCTGAAGAAAGAAAAGGTCGACGCCGCCATCCCGGAACTCTTCCAAGGTGATGCCGCTTCAGCACCTCAGTCCCGCAAAGAACTCGCGGAGTGGTTGGTGAGCGAGGAAAACCCTCTCACCGCGAGAGTAACGGTAAACCGGATTTGGTATTATTTCTTCGGCCGCGGTCTCGTCGAAACGACCGAGAACTTTGGCATCATGGGTGCCCGTCCCACTCACCCCGAACTGCTCGATTGGCTCGCCGTCGAATTCATGGAATCAGGATGGGATCTCCAGCATATCATCAAGTTGATCACCGCCTCAGCGAGCTACCAGCAGTCTGGCAAAGTCACCTCAAATCATCGCGAGAAAGATCCCACCAATCTCTACCTCGCCCGGCATCCTCGTCATCGACTCGAAGCAGAACAAATCCGGGACCTAGCGCTCTCTGCCTCCGCTCTTCTTTCTCACAAAATTGGAGGACCCTCGGTGAAGCCCTATCAACCGGGTGGAGTCTGGGAAGCGGTCGCCATGAACCAATCAGACACGCGCTACTACAAACAAGGGAGCGGGGATGATCTTTATCGCCGTTCTCTTTATACCTTCTGGAAAAGAACCGCACCGAATCCCGCCATGGAAATCCTCAACGCGCCCTCTCGCGAAGTCTTCTGTGTCCGACGCGATCGCACCAACACCCCACTGCAAGCTTTCGTTACTCTCAATGACCCGCAGTTTGTCGAAGCTGCGCGCAACCTTGCTACTCTGGCTCTGGGTGCCAGCGACTCCTTCGACCATCGCCTCGATTTCATCACCCAGCTACTCCTTAGCCGGAGCTTGGAAAATGACGAACGAGAGATTGTCAAAACGACCCTCCGCAACGTTTCCGGAGAATACAAAGCAGCGCCCGAGAAAGCAGCGGAGCTCATCGCGGTGGGTGAATCCCCCACTCCGGACTCTCTCGATCCTCAGGCACTCGCCAGCTGGACGATTCTCGCATCGCAAATTCTCAACCTCGACGAAACCCTCACCAAGTAGGCCCTCAAATCATGGACAATATTCTCGATTTCAACGCCGCCGTTTCCCGTCGCCAATTTTTCCGCAGGAACGGAACCGGACTTGGTGCCGCCGCCCTAGCCTCCCTTCTTCCTTCTGCCGCTTCCGGACTGAGCAACAGCAAAGTCCCAGAGCACCTTCAGAAGCTTGCACCCAAAGCGAAGCGCGTCATTTATCTCTCGATGCTCGGCGCTCCCAGCCAGCTCGACACCTTCGACCACAAGCCCAAGCTTCAGGAACGCTTTGCGGAGGATCTAACAGCCTACCTCGAGGACCAAGGTCAGCGACTCACCGGAATGACCTCGGGGCAGGCCAAAAAGCCTCTCGCCCCTTCCATTTTTAAATTTAAGCAGCACGGGCAATCTGGAGCATGGCTCTCCGATCTCCTCCCACACACCGCGAAAATGGCGGACGATCTCGCCATCGTCAAATCGATGTACACCGAGGCCATCAATCATGAACCTGCGAACCAACTCTGCTACACCGGCAGCCAGCAAAATGGAAAACCCTCAATTGGTTCCTGGCTCTCCTATGGTCTCGGTTCCACAAATGAGGATCTCCCCTCTTTCGTCGTCCTTCACGCTCAGCACACCGGCCAGGGAGGCGTCCAAGCCATTTCTTCCCGACTCTGGGGTCCTGGCTTCCTCGAAGGAAGGTATGCCGGAGTGGCACTTCGCTCGAAAGGTGACCCCGTTCTCTATCTTAAAGATGCTCCCGGAATCGACCGTAAGATCCGCCGCCAGATGCTCGACGGCCTCAATGCCCTCAATCAGAAAAGCTATGATGCCGTCGGTAGCCCTGAGACCCAAACACGCATGCAGCAATTTGAAATGGCCTTCCGCATGCAAGCCTCGGTTCCCGAATTGACTGACCTCAGCCAAGAGACCGAAAAGACCTACGAGATGTATGGTCCGCAGGCCAAGACCCCCGGATCGTTTGCCAGCTCTTGCTTGCTCGCCCGTCGCATGATGGAACGAGGTGTCCAGTTCGTACAGATTTTCCACCGTGGCTGGGACCAGCACGGCAACCTACCCGCTCACATCAAGGACCAGTGTAAAGATATTGATCAACCCGCTTGGGCCCTCATCCAGGATCTCAAGCAACGCGGTATGCTCGACGACACCCTTGTTATCTGGGGTGGCGAATTCGGCCGCACCGTCTACTGCCAGGGCGGTCTTACGCGGGAAAACTACGGCCGGGATCACCACCCTCGTTGTTTCACGATGTGGATGGCGGGCGGTGGCATCAAGGGCGGTCAAACCTATGGCGAAACCGACGATTTCTCCTTCAACATCACCAAAAACCCCGTCCACATTCGCGATCTCCACGCGACCATGCTCCATCAGCTGGGCCTAGATCACAAACAACTCACCTTCCAGTATCAAGGGCTCGACCAAAAGTTAACCGGAGTCCAACCGGCCAAAGTAATTAAGGATCTCATTATTTGAGGCAATTTCTCACTCGAGGACGCACCTTGACCCTTTTTTGGGAATTGCTAGCCTCCTCATAATGACCAAGTACCCATTCGTTCTCCTACTTTCCTCCCTTCTTTCCGCTCAGGAAATCCGCCCCACTATTGGAAGTATCGAGGTTCTCGATCCTTCTCTCAAGAACCTCATCGCGGTCGACGCGACGATCGAAGTTCTCGCTTCCGGCTTCGACTGGTCGGAGGGTCCGGCTTGGGACAAAAAAAACTCACGCATCCTCTTTTCGGACGTCCCTCAGAACACGATCTACCAATGGTCCGAGAAAGACGGGATCTCAGTCTACCTGACTCCCTCCGGATACACCGGACCGGCTGATTACAGCAGCGAGCCCGGCTCAAACGGCCTCGCCTTTGACCAAAAAGGCTACCTTCACTTCTGCGAGCATGGAGACCGCCGACTTTCTGTTCTCACGAACCAAGATGGGGGTAAAATGACCATTGCTGATCGCGTCGATGGCAAGCGCTTCAACTCGCCCAACGACCTCTGCCACCACCCCGATGGCAGCATTTACTTCACTGACCCTCCCTATGGGCTTCCTCAAAAGGAAAAGGATCCGCGTCGTGAAACCGGCATCTTCGGCGTCTACCGCGTCGCTCCCGATGGAAAGGTCACAACAGTCATCAGCAATCTCGATCGTCCCAATGGCGTCACCCTCTCGCCAGACTCAAAAACCCTCTACATCGCTCAGTCACAAGGCGGGAAAGCATGGCTCCTTTCCTACCCCGTCAAGTCCGACGGCTCCCTTGGAAAAGAAAACCTTCTCTATGATGCCACCCCTCTCAGCAAGGAACTTCCCGGCATGCCTGATGGCCTAAAGACCGATAAACAAGGGAACATTTGGTGCACCGGACCAGGGGGCGTCCTCATCCTTAACAAGGAAGGCAAACTCCTCGGAAGAATTCTCACCGGACAGCGCACGGCCAACTGCGCCTTCGGCGATGATGGCTCTATGCTTTACATGACGGCAGATTCCTATCTCCTTCGGGTGAAGACCAAAGTCATCGGGACCGGTTTTTAATCTTTCCGCCTCTTCATATTATGGCCCACCGCAGCTCTGAAATTGTCAAAATCCTTGAAATCGAAATCATGGATGGCCGGCTTTCGCCCGGTGAACGTCTGAGTTCTGAAGAGAAATTGTGCAGCCGCTTCAGCGTGAGCAGAACGGTCATTCGCGAAGCGATTCAGCAACTGCGCGGCCGTGGCCTCATTCGCACTCTCAAAGGATCGGGTTCCTACATCGCGGACCCCAGCTTGGAGAATCTCGCAGACGCAATCGGCGCTTACACCGTCCTCTCCAATCCCGACACCTACCTTGAACTTATCGACTTTCGCATCCTTCTAGAAACCGAATGCGCACGCCTCGCCGCGCTCTATGCGGGTGAAAAAATGATCAAAACAATGGCGATGGCCCAGAAAAAGATGGAGGAAAGCCGCGGTGACCAATTCCGTTTTAGCTCGGCCGACATCGCCTTCCACTTGGCGATCGCCGCAGGTTCAAAACACAATCTCTACGCCACTGTCCTTAGCGCCCTGGAAAAACCAGCCATCGAATACGCCACGAAAAACCGCGGCAATGCCACCTGGTATGACAGTGTCATTCAGACCCACCAAGAGATCCTGACCGCGATCAAAAATGGTGCAAGCGATGAAGCAGCCACCGCAATGAAGCGTCACCTCATCCTCTCCCGTCGCCACTACGTAGATCAAGAAGAGGAATAACCGCTACAGCCAGGATTTCAGCGTCTTCACTTCGCGGGCCACATTTGCGACGGCTTCCATCACTTTGTCCTTCGGGTAGATCGATGATTCACCCCACTCCATGTGAACCGACATCGGCAGGGGCTTCTGGCCCTTTCGGACTTCATCAAAAGTGGCCTTATCCACGAATCCGGTATCAAGCGGAACGTTCTTAAGCTTGTTGGTCCGAGGGCCTGTCCAAACAGCATCCTTCACATAAATCGCCTGGATGTGCTTCCGGGCCACCTGCAAGGCCGCCTTCCAGGAGAGTCCTGAGTCCGTTCGGAAATGGCGCAGATCGTAACCGATGCCAATCTCAGCTGGATCGATATCCTGTAAAAGAAGAGCTAAATCCCAACTCATCCCGCCGAGTAATTTAGCGCCGGAGTGAAGTTGGTAAATCGCCTGCATGCCGTTCTCCCGATTGTAGGAAGCCAGCTCTTTGGCCTTCGTTGTGTGATCCTTAACCTGCTGAAGCAGGTCTCCCTTCAGGTTGTAGCGATAATACTCCATGCGATACCTCGTGATCCCATTATCCTTCAGCACCTTGAGATACTTTTCATTCTCCGGCGTGATCTCACCCACGTTGCACGCCACAAGATAGGCCTTCTGGTCATTCTTAGCGAGTGATGCGACCATTTTGGGAACCTCTTCCGCTGCGTTCTTCTGCTCGATGTGGCCACCTTTTCGAATGGTGGCCTCAATCCCCTGAATTCCCATCTTGGCCAATTCTTCGCCCATACGGTCATAATCGAGTGCCTGAAAGGGTTTCTCGAAGGCCACGATCGGCCCGTTTTTCTTGGGAAGCGGAGCCTTGCCCTGGGACACACTTATTCCTGCCATCATCGCACCGCTCTTCAGTAGAAATTTTCTTCGTTCCATCGATCTCAAAGCAAGACGTTTTCAGGCCTCGATGGCAATCCCTTTTCCTAAGACCAATTCTTCTCACTTCCCCGCTTTCCCTCCGACCTTGCTTATTCTAGCGTCCCCCAATCTTATGAAGTTCCTTATTCCGCTCGCGGCCTTCTGCCTTCTCCCCCTTCTCTCCCTTCACGCCAATCCGGTAGCCGGAGACGGCTCGGACCTGAAACCCGACCCCACGGCCGTCTTCGGCTCGATGGACAATGGCTTCAAGTATGTCATTTATCCGAACTCGGAACCTCCTGGCCGCTTCTCGGTACGACTCCACATCGCTGCGGGTTCTCTCATGGAGTCCGAAAACCAACGCGGAGTCGCTCACTTCCTCGAGCATATGGTCTTCAATGGCTCACGTAATTTCACCTCCGCTGAGTTGATTCCAAAAATGCAGCGTCTCGGCATCGCCTTCGGAGCGCACATGAATGCTTACACGTCCTTCGATGAAACAGTCTACATGCTGGATCTTCCCAACAAGATGGACGACACCCTCGACCTCACCTTCACCGTGATGCGCGACTTCGCCGATGGCGCCCTTCTCAAGAAAGAAGAAATCGACAAGGAACGTGGCGTCATCATTTCCGAAAAAACCTCACGCGACTCAGTAGGTTACCGCATGATGTTGAAGCAGTTCGAATATCTCCTTCCCGGTTCCCGCTTGATGCAGCGCGTTCCCATCGGAACCGAAGAAGTCATCAAAAATGCCCCTCGCGAGCGCTTTACTGAGTTCTACAACGGCTTCTACACCCCGGAGCGCATGACCTTTGTGATCGTCGGTGACTTCGATGCCGAGGAAATGGAAAAGCGGGTACGCGAAACGTTTATCTCGTTAGAAAACCCGGAAAATCCCGGCACCAACCCTCCCTCTGACAAAGCACCCAAAGGCTTCGGTCTTCGCAGCGAGGTCTTTATTGATGAAGAAGTTACCTCAGATGACATCACACTCTACGCCCTGCGCGACTTCGCGCCTAAGCCCGACACTAAGGACGAACGCCTCAAGGGCTATCCGCTCAGTGTCGCTCACGCTATTTTGAACCGGCGCTTTGACATCCTTTCGAAAAAAGAGGGCTCGGTCATCCTCGGCGGCGGTGGTGGTCGCAGCATCTATTTCAATATGATCGAATCCGGCGCGCTCACCGTCAGCCCGGGTGAGAACCAGTGGGAGCAAGCGGTCCCCGTCCTCGAGCAGGAATTCCGCCGCGCCCTTCTCCACGGCTTCACCCAAGCCGAGATTGATGAAGTGGCTGCCCGCCTTGTTAATTCTGCCGAACAAGCAGTGAAGCGCGCGCCAACCCGCGAGTCTGACGGCATGGCGATGGCTTTGGTAAATGCCATCGGAGGAAAGAAAGTCTTCACCACTCCCGAGACTCAGCTCGCTCTTACCATGGAGGGCGTGGCTTCGCTTTCTCCTGAGAAATGCCATGCCGACTTCAAAGAATTCTGGGCCGGTAATGATCGCTCGCTCGTCCTCACCTCAAATAAGGCGAAGGAAGGCACAGCCGCCCGCTTGAAGGAACTTTTCTTCGCAAGTAAGAAGACCGAAGTCGCACCACCGAACAAGGAGGAGACGGCGGCCTTCGCCTACACCGATTTCGGCACTCCCGGCACCGTTGTCTCCACCAAGGAGATTCCCGATCTCGACGTCACCCAACTCGTCCTCTCGAATGGAATACGAGTGAATTACAAGCAGACTGACTTTAAGAAAAACAGCATCAGTATGGTGGCCCGCTTTGGATCAGGTCAATTCACGATGCCCAAGGACAAGCCCGGGCTCGATCAATTCGTGGCAATGACCTTCGATTCCGGTGGCCTTGGAAAACATTCTGCCGATGACCTCCAGCGCATCCTCGCTGGTAAAAATGTCGGTGTTGGATTCAGCGTAGGGACGGATGCCTTCTCTATCTCCGGGCGCACCACTCCCGGTGATCTAGAGCTTCAGCTCCAGCTCATGGCCGCCAGCCTAACCGACCCCGGCTTCCGCCCCGAGGCCGAGCGCCAGTTTCAAAAAGTGCTCCCCATGATATACAACCAGCTCAAGCACACCGACCAAGGCGCGATGATCGAGATGAATCGCCAAATCCACGGCGGCGACTTCCGCTTCACCTTTCCTGATCAGGAAAAAATGGCGACCTATGACAGCGCAGCCGCCAAGGCTTGGCTCATGCCCGCCTTCAAGGAAGGACCGCTCGAGCTAAGCATTGTGGGTGACATTGATCCCAAAGCGCTCGTCCCGTTCATCGCAAAAACCTTTGGTGCCCTGCCCCAGCGTAAGACGGAGAAACCGGACTTCGTGGAGCTTCTTAAGATCTACACGCCAGCGAGCCCGAATCAGGAAAAAATCGGCTTCGACTCCAAGATTCCTACCGCGACAGCGGTCGCTGTCTGGAAGATTCCGGCGACTGGTAAAGACATAGGCACCTCACGTCGTTTCAATCTTCTCAGCTCCATCCTAAGCGATCGCATGCGCGAGGAAATCCGCGAAAAACTAGGCGGTTCATACAGCCCGCGCGCCAGCGCCGCGCCCAGCGACACGCTCGATGTCGGGGTCCTACAGGCCATCGCCAAGGTCAAGCCTGAGGAAACGAAAAAGTATGGTGAACTCATGATCAAACTTGCCGACGCCATGGCAAAGGATGGGGTGAGTCAGGACGAACTCGAGCGCGCGCTCAAGCCGATCCAATCCAACCTTAAGGAATCACTCCGCAGCAATGGCTACTGGCTTGGCTCGGTCCTCTCCGAAAGCCAAGAAAAGCCCCATAAAATTGAGTGGGCCATGAATCGAGACGCAGACTACGCAGCCATCACCGTTGAAGAACTCAACGCTCTGGCCAAAAAATACCTCAACTCCGGAAACGCACTTCTCTACGAAATTGTTCCTGAAGGCGGAGAATAAAAGTTAAGCTTGGCTGTCCAAAAGCTTGCGGAGTTCCTCCTGGAACACCGCCAAGTCTTCCTGGCTCGGCTGATAGCCCACAGTATCTGGATCGACCGAAGGACGGCCTTCTTGGTCGATCATCCACATGCCATTTTCTCCATCGGCAAAAGTCACTTTCCCTGAGACCATCGCGCCTTGACGAGCCAGCTGATCAAGACTCACAGTGACTGGCTGAAAACCTCCGGGAGGCGGCATGCGCGCCACTTCGTCCTGCGGTGTTAGAGACTCTTTTTCCCCGCTTGGAATCTCCGCTTCAATTTCGGGTTCGGGCTCTTCTTCCTTTATGAACTGGAGATCGAGATCAAGTGAGAGAAAGCGCGTGTCCATGTAGGTCACAGAGAGATCAAACTCTTCCTTAAGATGCTTCTGCACATCCGACATCTGGGCCCCCTCAGCGACCCATCCATAAATAGTTTCTTTTTGCTCCTCGGTAAGTTGGCTCGCGCTGAACATGCGAGGAGAGGTAGTCGAATTACGCAAAAAAGAAAGACCGATCTCAAGAAGTCACCTTGACCACGAATTCCTTCATCGCCTCTTCCTGACTCTCAATTGACCTTACCATAGCCAGCTGATTTCGACAGCGTTCCAGATTGTGACCCTCGTGCTGGATCTTAAAATAGACATCCCCTTCCAAATAATCGGTCAGGAACCGAATAGCGATCTCAAGCGAAATTAAGCGTCCCGAGAAAGGCATTAGCTCAATTTCAAGCGGTGAGAGGAAATTTTTAGCTGTTTCAAAATAGCCTTCGAGAAGTGGTTCAAACATCGACATGCGCATTTCCACCTTGGAGAGATCCGTCTCATCCTCCTCTGCGGTAGAGGTCGCCGTACGGATGAGATCACCAAAATCGTAAAGCGGGAGCCCCGGCATCACGGTATCGAGATCAATGACGCAAACAGCTTCATCGGTCTTTTTGTCGATCATTACATTATTAAGCTTCGTATCATTGTGAGTGATCCGCTCAATGAGTTCTCCCTTCGCAAGATGATCAAGTAAGAGATCCACGATCCCCTCGCGATCCTTGATGGAAGCGATCTCCACCTCCACTCCATTCACCCGACCGCAGCGATCCTCGGCAATCACTTCCATAAGTCGATCGTAACGAACCCTCGTATTGTGAAAATTTGGAATCGTTTCCACAATGCGATCGATCTCCAAGTCGCTCACGAGGTTCTGAAACGCGCCGAAAGCCTTCCCGGCTTGATAAGCCTGACGCGTGTTCTCGATCACATCATACGTGGCACAGCCTTCGATGTAGTTGTAACAGCGCCAAACTCCGCCTGAAGGCCCCTCGACGAAAACTTTGCCATCCCGACCAGGATAGAGATTCAGTGTCTGCCCACCCGCGTCCTGTTTTTCCAAGAGAACCTTGCGATTGATGTGCCGGGTGACTCGCGAAACGTTCTGAATCACCGCATGAGGATCCTTGAAGACATGCTCATTGATTCGCTGGAAAATGTAGCGCACGACACCTTCTCCTTCAACGTCATAGGATGCCAAATAAGTAGAGTTGATGTGCCCGCTCTCAATCTCCTCACCTTCAATAAAGGCGCCATTGATCGCAAAATAAGCGCCAATCTCGGAAATATGTTCAGTCGATTCACTCATTTTGGTTCCAGTGGATAGAAAAAAAATTCCAATAAATCAAGCCAGCAAGCGCGTTCCATCTCCCTTGAGAACAGAGGAAGGCGTTTCGCAGCCAACCGGGTCCATTCTGAAAGATCGATTTCTCTTCCGAGAATTTTTGCCAAAAGGAAGTCCAGCGCTCCATTCTCGAAGTAACCGGGGTAATCATCACCGAGCAGAAGGCGGTTTCCCTCGATGTCGCTGGCAAGCACCGGAACATGCATCGTCATGGCCTCCAGAACTGCGTTCGCCCCCCCTTCCAAACGAGAGCTATTGATCGTAAGCTGACTCTGGGCGCAACGCTCGAGCGACTCTTCGCGCGGCAAACCTCCGAACCAACGATAGCGCTTGTCCTTTTTAGTCCAGTCACGAGCGATTCTTTCGCAAGCGGAGTCAAGTGCTTCACCCAGTTGCCAAACTTCTACATTATCCCATTCCGGATGCTTTGCCACCGCTTCAATCGTCGTAAATGACTGCTTCACCGGACGAAGATGACCCACCACCGAAATCACGAAGGGACCGCTCTGAGGCTTCGCCCGGAGTTTAATCTCATCCAAACTGCAAGGCACCACAAACGCTTTGCCGCGAAAGTTCTCCGGGAGGCTGGGAATCGATCTCTCGCTCACCACCGCGATTCGATCAACGCTTTCAAGACAGGCCATTCCAGTAGGTGATCCTTCCGGGAGCTGCTCATAAATATCCGTCCCTGTGATAAGAACAACGCTCTTCCCGTCTGGCATTGCTTTCTGAAAATCGATGACCGCTTGCGCTCCCTTCACCGCGTGGAGAGAAATAAGGACATCCGCCGCTTCACCATCGAACCCATGGGACGCCCGCGCCTCAATGCCGGCTTCACGAAGAACCCCGACAATCCGATCAGCCGTCACTGAGTTCCCCTTCAATTCTTCAAGAGGATAGGGAGTCGCAACACAAACCTTCATGAGGGCACAACTTCGTAACCATCGTTCCCGTCTTTAACGACCCAACCTTGAGCTGCGAGATCACCGCGAAGTTGGTCGGAGACCGCCCAATCCTTCGCTTGGCGCGCTTCCCAACGGCGTTTCGCGAGCTCTTGAATCTCCGCAGGAACCTCCGTAGCGTCGACCTTGGGAAGAGTGAGGCCTAAAGCTGCCAGAACCGCAAAAAATCCATGCCAGTCTGCCTCACTTCTGGCGGATTTTAAATGACTAAACAACTCACCTAAAGCTCCGGCCGTGTTCAAGTCTTCGTTCAGCTTTTTAAGAGCGAGGGAAAAGACACCGTAGTCGTCCCCTTTCAGTGACTCACGATAATTTGGAGTATCACGGCCGGCTGCCGCTCTCGCCAATTTAGCAAGAGCTTCCTTAGCGGCATGGAGGGAATCGAGGGTGAAGTTGATCGGCTTGCGGTAATGCCCGCTCAGAAGGACATAGCGCACTTCCATCGCGCTGTGACCCTTCGCTTCTAAATCGGTGAGGGTGTAGAGGTTCCCCTTCGACTTCGACATCTTGGCCCCATCGACCCGCAGGTGCGTGATGTGGAACCAGTGCCTCGCAAACTCGCCCCCACAGGAGCATTGCGACTGCGCGATTTCGTTGTCGTGATGTGGGAAAATGAGATCTACCCCGCCGCTATGAAGATCAAAAGTTGCACCAAGATACTTCCGAATCATGGCCGAACACTCAAGGTGCCACCCGGGGCGCCCTTGCCCCCAAGGACTTTCCCAGTAGTTCTCTCCATCTTCGTCCCGGCGCACTTTCCAAAGCACAAAATCTGCCGCGTTATCCTTGTCGTATTCGTCGGAATTCGCCCGCTCGTTTTGCGTTTTTCCAAGAGCCAGTTCGCGTGTGTCGAGGCGGGACAATTTGCCGTAGCCCTCATAAGACGAAATTTTAAAATAAACCGAGCCATCGTCAGATGCATAAGCATTTCCTTTTTCGATGAGTTCCTCGATCATCGTAATCTGCTCCGGAATGTGCTTCACCGCACTCGGTTCGATATGCGGCTTGAGGCAATTTAACGCCTGGCAGTCGACGTTAAATTGATCCCGCCACTTCGCCGTAAATTCCTCCAGAGTCTGCCCTGCCGCCACTGAATCCCGAATCGTCTTATCATCCACATCCGTTATATTACGAACATGCTTCGTTTTCAGCCCTCCGATTTCCAACGCGCGCCGGAGCACGTCCTGCAACACGAAGGTCCGAAAATTTCCGATGTGCGCCGGGCCATAAACCGTCGGTCCACAGCAGTAAAAACGATACGTTTTTCCATCAACCGGCTCCAGAGGGAGAATTTCGCGCTTTTCGGTATCAAACAACCTCACGCAGCGAGCTTTACCCTTCTCCCCGCCTTCGGGCAAGGCTTGCATTTACCAACGCACCAGACCTTCCAATAAGCGATTGCGCTCCCCGGCGTAGAAGGGATTCAAAAAGAGGTCGATGATCCCATGATCCCGAGTAAAACCATTCCCCGCCATTGCAATTTCCCAATATTTTGGAACACTCTCTTAGTGAGCAAGAAAACTAAGACGATCTTAAAGGGCATGATCCCGATCATCGGCGTAGCCTTGGTCCTGATTCTCTTTTCCCTTCTGGCTAACCAACCCGGATTGACTGGCGAAATTTTCGCCAAGATTCTCGGCGTCATGTTCACCCCTATCTTCATGGAGTGCTCCCTCGCCTTTCTCGGGCTCACGGCGCTTCTCTGGGTGAATCACGTCCGCTTGAAGGCCGAGGGGGATGACTACGTTACTTTGGAAATCGAAGACGAATCAGACGATCCCCGGTCATGAACCTCGGCGAACTTCGCGAAAATTATACTTAAAACGGCCTTCGCACTTTCGAGATAGAGGTGGATCCGTTTCTACCGTTTGAAAAATCGATGATCTAGGCTCAGGAGACTCAAATCATTGAGCCCAATTCCATAAGGTCTCGACGAGTAATTCCACCGGCGACGTTTCCAGCCGCTTGCACGCTCGCTTAAGCTATCGAAATAGCGGTAGATCATGGAAGATTTCACGTCTTAGCCGTTAAAAGCCGTTTTTCTATTGCCAATTCTGGCTCCCGACTTTATCACCCGCTCGCAGCGAAACTGTATGGCTCATTAGCTCAGTTGGTAGAGCAGCGGATTGAAAATCCGCGTGTCCTTGGTTCGAATCCGAGATGAGCCACCACTTTTTTCTAAACCCGTGACGTCTTCATGACCTCCGGGTTTTGTTTTTTGACATCACGATAGATTCCTCGACAGCCAGACCTCCAATGTCAGCGTCCTGATCTACTAAGATGTCATCCTTTATTGCTTCCTCTTCCAGGAACTCTGACCGCAGCGACTTCTGCCCTAAGATTAATAAACTTCGAGCGATCGCCGTTGTGGCAGTAATCATTTTTCACCTCAACGAAAGTTGGCTTCCTTTGGGGTATCTTGGAGTAGACATCTTCTTTGTCCTCTCTGGCTTCTTGATCACCGAAATCATCTTGAGGGATATTGATTCCGGAAAATTCAAGCTGAGCAATTTTATCTCCCGCAGGATTAAGAGAAATTTCCAGAATTGCATGTCTGGTATCCCGAAAGCCCCATCAGTAATGGAGTGCAGCAAGGTATCCCCTGTTACTCCGATAATTCTCATCTCAACTCCCAAAGATCGCTCTATTTCGTTCCTTATTTCGACTACCCCATCGAACAAAGGAAAAGGCGGACCCCTTAATTACTGAGGACATCTTCCCCTTCGCTTTTCGCGACCACGACCGCTGCGCAGCTATCGCCCCAGACATTCACAGCCGTGCGGGACATATCAAGAAGTCGATCCACCGAGAGAAGAGCGACCACCGCTGTCTCTGCTCCGGGAATCCCTGAGTTTTTCAGAATAACAAAGATCGCCACCAGCGAGGCCGAAGGAATTCCCGCCACCCCGACGCTCGTCAGCAAAGCCGCCGCCACCACCATGAATTGCGCAGCAAAGGTCATCTCAATCCCCATAACTTGGGCCACAAAGATCACCGCCACACATTCGTAAAGTGCCGTTCCGTCCATGTTCACGGTAGCCCCGAGTGGAAGCGTAAAACTGGCGGTCCCTTTTGAAACTCCTGCATTTTCCTGAATGCAGCGCATTGTCACGGGAAGTGTTGCGGAGGAGGAAGCCGTCGAAAATGCCGTCATCAATGCCGTGCGCATCGCCCGAAAATGAGCGAGTGGATTCACGCCTGCGAGAACACGAATCAAAAGTGGCATCACTACGAACATGTGAATGCCAAGAGCGAGAAGCACGGTAACGAAATACTTCCCAAGATTAAAAAAGATCTCACCCCCAGTCTGAGCCACGACGGGAACCAGAAGCCCAAAAACCCCAATCGGAGCGAGCTTCATGATGAAGTTCGTCAGGACAATCATCACGTCATTGAAAGAGACGAAGACATCTTTCAAGGTCGTCATCTTTTGCTTCTCCAAGCGAGTCATCGCCAGCGCGAAGCAGAGACTAAAAAAGATGAGCCCGAGCATCTGGCCATTATTCGTGGCTGCCGAGAAGATATTAGGGGGCACCATACGTATAAAGAAGCCGCTCAACTGCGCATAGGAACCACTTTGCTCCTCACCGGCAGCTTTCGCTCCATCTACTTTTTTCAGTTCGGAATCGCTGGCCTCGTAAGAACTGAAGGCGTCCCTGATGGTCCCATTCGGCTGACCATCGACGAGTCCCGGCTGAACGAAATTGACGAGCGCAAGTCCCAGAATGATCGCGAGAAGGCTACTGAGTGCATAGAATCCTGCGGTCTTGCCCAGAAGACGACCAAAGCCCTTCACCCCATGCAAGCTCGCAATTCCAGCGATAACCGAAGACACCACTAGGGGCACGATAATCATCTTGAGAAGATTCATGAAGAGCTTCCCCACCAAGGAGCAGATCTCGATGACCCACGAGAAAAAGCCTCCATCAAGAGGCCCCATCATCTTGATAGACCAACCCACGATGACAGCGAGCGCGAGCGAAATGAGAATCTGCCAATGTGGCGCAAGTTTCATGAACAGAAGCTAGCTCTCCGGCGTAACGATGAAAAGTCAGGATTTTCGTCCGACCACCGCCACAAGGAAGCGGACTTGCTGTCGTCGGCTTTCCAGATCCTCCAAAACGTCCATCGCGTCAGCTGGGGAAACGCCACTAGCGAGAGTGGTTGTCACCGAATCCAAGGCCCGCTCGCGGGTCAAATCTCTCTTGATCAAATGAGCGCTTTGCTCAGCCAACTCCGTTTCATTAGAACGAGCGAAGCGCAGTGCCATTTTCTGATGGGTCGAGTCTCGCAGTCCGGATTTTTCAATCGAGGCGGCCACTTAAAATGCCGAATTGGCGTCTCTGATCTGAGCATACACCTCAGCAAAGAGATCCACCGTTTTCGCAAGATCGCGCGCCAAAAGGGCCGCACGATTAAACCAGTAGAGAGCCAACTCATCATCGCCGGCCCGTTTGAAACCAAGGGCCATCGATGAAAGATCCGACTACGGTGTTTCTGAATGGAGGGCGCGCTCAGCTGCTTCTAACAAAAGGCGCGACCGCAGACTGGAAATGGGCGCCTTTTTTCCAGATTGTAAAAAGGAGACGCTCTCGTCCGGTGAAGCAAGCTTCTGGGCATCAGGCGTATCCTGTTCCACCACTCGGTTTGGAGCGGAATTCAGGGCCGAAACGCAATCCGCAGCTCCCTCATCCGAAGGGTAATTCGCTGCGATCTCAGCCAGATCGCCCACTTTAACGAGGGAGGCCTCTCGATCAGCAAGACGTCGAGAGAGTTCATCGGAGGTTACCAATGTGGTCATTTCGCGCTTTTGCAGCGCAAGAAAAACCCCGACACACGGGAACACCGCGGCGGCGGCGAACTGGAGATTCGATGGCTTAAAGGTGACCATTGTGAGAGAAACTACGGGATTGTTAAAAACTCCCTTGAGCACAACTCCTCAGCATTCTCTCATCGAACTCCTTGGCTTCAGCGAAGGGATCGTTTAGCTTCCGCCACCTTGGATTCTCAATCCCTTCTTAAACGCTTCCTACCGATGATCGTCCTGGCGATGATCGGTGCGGCTTTGGCGGCTGTTTTGGGGCCAATGGAACAGGAAGCGGTCAATGACCACTTGGCTGGTTTTCCTGATTCCAATACGATGGCTCACTCGCTGCGCCCTGTCGTGCTCTCCCTCATCTGCTTCCTTCCGGCAGTCGGCGGGCTCTATTATGGTCTCGTCCGCTCCTTGGATCGCTATCTCATTCGAGAGTTTTTGGCATCCTTTCTCCTCTGCTTCCTGGCTCTCTATGCTATCTACACCCTTCTTGATCTCACCAACCATATGGGAGACTTCAAGGATGCCGACAATGGATCAGCACTGATGGCTCGCTATTATGCCATTCTATTTCCCATCGCCTTCGTCCTCCTCGTCCCCTTTTCCCTCCTGCTTGCCCTCCTTTACTGCCTTGGAAAATTGTCCCGTAGCCAGGAAATCGTTTCCATGATTCAAACCGGTCGGGGTGTTATTCGTTTAATTCTCCCCCTCGCATGTGTCGGAGTCATCGCTAGCCTGATCTGCCTCGGCTTCAATTATCAGTGGGCTCCGTGGGCCGAAGGCTACAAGGACGCAATCATCGAACAAGCGCAGGAAGGATCGTCCAGCCAAGCGCGCAACGTCGTTTACCACAATGAAAAAGAGAGGCGTCAGTGGTTCATCGGAAGCTTCCCCTACGACTTCAACAAGGGCGAACCCCTTCAAAATGTTGTGATCCGGACCTTCACCAAAGAAGGTCATCCTAAAATGCGTCTCCAAGCCAAGAGCGCGAGCTGGAACCGAGATCGAACCTACTGGGTATTCGAAGGTGTCGAAATTCAACATCTTGATCGTCGTCTCTTTGAAAACGGCCCTCTGATGCCCGAATACGAAATTCCCGAAGGATCCGTTTCTTTCCAAAAATGGACTGAACCACCTTGGCAGATCATCCGCCCAGGACTAGATGCCGTAAATCTGGGAGTGCCCGACCTCTACAGCTGGCTTCAGGCCAATCAAGACGAATCCTGGGCCAACAAACGACGCTTCCTCACCCAGTGGCACTATCGGTGGGCCCAGCCCGGAATCTGCCTAGCCCTGGTTCTCCTTGCCGCGCCTCTCGGGATTGTCTTTACTAGGCGGGGAGCCGCAGGTGGCATCGCTCTCGCCGTTTTCCTTTGTGCCGGGATGATGTTCACCACCACGGTCTTCCTAGCGCTTGGCGAGTCAGGCTATCTTCCTCCGATCTGGGCCGCTTGGGGGACCAATATCCTTGCCACTTGTCTCGCCCTTGTCCTCATTCAACGCCGATTGGTGGGCCGGCCAATTTATCAAACTCTTAAGAAACTCCTTCCATTCTAAGCAACGATGTCCGAAGGAAATGTCGCAATATGAAAGAACCTTGGAGCATCAAGTCCCGCGCTCGTGTCTGCGCCGGAACGGAGCAATCATTCGAAGATGGACAAGCGATTCATGCCGCCATTTTCCCAGATGCAGATGCCTCGGGATATCTCAGAAAAGATTTCTCCGAAGAAGCCTGGAAGGAACTCGATAAGGAGGGAGAAGTCCCCTTCTCTCACTGGAAAACCGTTTTCAAACTCCCGGTCGCTAATGAAAAGTCAGAGGGTGTCGTGAAAGACGACCCCGAAACCCTTCTTCGCCGTCTCGTCGAAGAAGAAGAAGAACACACCGAAAATGCACGCTACATTCTCGCGGTAATGCTGGAGCGCCAAAAACTGCTCCGTGAAACCGACACCCAGAAACTCCCCTCCGGGCTGCTCCGAGTCTACGAACATCGTAAGACAGGAGACGTTTTCATCATTAAGGATCCACAAATCGCACTCACCGATGTCGAAAAGGTGCAAGACGAAATCAGAGAACTTCTCGACCCGCAACCTGTCATTGAAGAGGAGGAGATCAATTCGGATTCCTCAACAGAAGAAAACGAGTCAGACGACAAAAAGGAATAATGCTCCCTTGGTTCCAAGATCAGTTCCCCATCTATCTCGCTCCAATGGCAGGGGTGACCGATGTTACCTTCCGCACTCTTTGCAAGGAGCTGGGGGCTGACGTCATGGTGACAGAGTTCGTTTCAGCCGAGGGAATCCTACAAGCAGACCATCGAACCCGCCGCTACACCACCTTCACCGATGAGCAACGCCCGCTTGGGATCCAGCTATTTGGCGCCGATGGAGCCCGCATGGGTGAGGCCGCAAAAAAAATCATCGATTGGAAACGCCCCGACTTCATTGACCTCAACTTTGGTTGCCCCGTCAACAAGGTGGTCTCAAAGAATGGAGGCTCTTCCCTTCTCCGAAATTGCCCCCTTCTCGTCGATACTGCCGAAAAAATTGTCGCAGCCGTAGGACACGAAGTTCCCGTCACTGGAAAAATCCGCATTGGCTGGGACACCCAGTCCATCAACGGACCGGAAGTGTGCCGCCTGCTGGAGAACTCGGGCATTCAAACAATCTCTGTTCACGGCAGAACCCGGGCACAATCCTATCGCGGCGAGGCCGATTGGGAGGTGATCGACGAATGCGCTCAAAGCGTCAACATTCCCGTGATTGGAAACGGTGATATCAATTCCGCCGAGATGATCAAAAAGCGGAAGGAAACAACCGCAGTTTCCGGGGTCATGATTGGGCGGGCCGCGATGCAAAACCCCTGGCTCTTCAAAGAGGCTAAACATTTTTTAAAAACCGGGGAGCTTTTGCCTCCTCCAAGCGTGAAGGAACGCTGGTCCTTTGTCATTCGGCACTGTGAACTGGCCGTCGGATCTGATCGCTATGGCGACGAGCGCCACACTCTGATGGCGATGAGATCTCGCCTAATGACCTATTGCAAAGGGTTTCCAGGAGCCAAGCCACTACGCCAAAAGCTCTCACAGGTCAAATCGGTTGATGAAGTGCGTCAGATTGCGATAGAATCGGGGAGTTTTTAAAAGTTTTTAAAACTTTAATTAATTTTATTGAACTATTTAGAATAGTTGGGTAAATATGCCTTATTCTATGAAGACTTTCACCCTTCTTCCCCTTTGTTTTTTGGCTTTCTCGGAGCCTCTCTTCGCTGCCTCGCAAGAGCAACGCATCAACAACTTGGAGCAGGAAGTCTCCTCGTTACGCTCCAAAGTCGCTTCAATCAGTGAAAGACTTACTACTTTTGGCAAGCCCACTCAGCGCAGTAATTCAGCCTTAAAAGAATCCGGTTATCGCATCAAGAAAGGTGACACCCTCTGGGGAATCGCAAAATCTCGCGGACTCTCAGTCTCAGCACTTCAAAAGGCCAATCCAGACCTCAATCCCACCCGGCTCAAAATTGGAAAGTCCCTTTGCCTTCCCGGAGCCAGTAAATCGACTTGGGTCTCTACTTCTAGCTACTCCGGACCAACTTCGCGCTACGTAATCAAATCAGGCGACACCTTGGGAGAAGTCGCGAACCGGCATGGAACCTCACTGAGCAAGTTGATGGCCTCAAATTCCGGATTGAACCCACGAAAGCTTCAAATTGGTCGAGAAATTAAAGTGCCAAGTAATAACCGGAGTATCGTCGCTACCAAAACTGCTCCAGAGCCCAGACAACGAGTCGCAGAAGCTCCCAGAGCGACGCCTCCCCCGCGAATTGCGGCCGCTGTTCACTCCAGCAGACCTGAACTTGTCACCGTGAACCAGAATCGACGACTCGATGACATCGCCCGCCTCTACGGTACGGATGTTCCTACCATTAACTCTTTGAACCAGGTTTCACTCAGCCCGGCTCAAGTCATCAAGATGGGTTCCCAGATATACGTCCCGCAGCAGTAGCTTGCACCTCGTTAGAATTTTAACTACTCTGTCGTCTATGGAATCACACGAGATTTTCAAAGAGGCCTTTAAAAAAAGCAGCCCTAAAGAGGTCGCCTCTGAACTCGGAGTCTCCCTCTCTCTCGTTTACAAATGGGCGCAAGAGCAATCCGAAAGCGGAAGCGGCTCACGCAACCCGCTGGATCGCCTTTTGGAAATCATCAGACTCACTGATGAACCGCGCATCATCGAATGGCTCTGTCAAAAAACCGGCGGCTACTTTGTCAAAAACCCAGAAAGCACCTGTCAGCAGGGCTTCGAATACCTCCCGGCCACCAACGAGATTGTTTCCCAATTTGGCAACCTTCTCACTCGTATTTCCCAAGCCGCTTACGATAACTCCATCACTCAGGATGAAGCCTCGAAAATCCGAACTGATTGGGATAAGCTGAAATGCTTTGGCGAAGGTTTCGTTCGCTGCTGCGAAGAAGGAGATTTCGAGAAAATGGCCGTCGAAGCGGAAAAGGGAAAGGAAGAGCCTCGCAAAACTCTCTATTAGGGAAAGCGTCGCAAAGCTGCGGATTCCCGTTTGCCCGGATTGACAGAGCAAGCTATAACTCACCGTGATGTCCGCGCCTGTCCGCACCCGCTTTGCCCCCTCGCCCACTGGCTACCTCCACCTTGGTGGAGCCCGCACCGCTCTTTTCAACTGGCTCTATGCCAAAAAGCTTGGGGGGACGTTCGTCCTCCGCGTAGAAGATACCGATGAAGCACGAAACACAGAAGAGGCCCGTGCTGCAATCTTTGAAGGCATGGAATGGATGGGACTCGACTGGGAGGGTCCCTTTTATCAGAGCGAGCGGAGTGATATTTATCTCAAGTGGTTCGAAAAGCTGGTAACCGCTGACCGTGTCTATGAAGATGATGGCGCATGGCGCTTCCGCTTCGATCGAAAGCCCATCACGATGCAAGACCTGGTGTGTGGAGAAGTCACCATCGACTACACTGACGAATCGAACACGCCCGACATGGTGGTCCGGCGATCCGACGGCTCCTTCGTTTTCCACTTCGTCAATGTCGTAGACGATCTCACCATGGGAATCACCCACGTCATCCGTGGCGAGGACCACCTCATGAATACCCCGAAACACCTTCAGCTCATTGAAGCCTTCGGCGAAACTGCACCGCAATATGCCCACATTCCGCTTATCCTAAATGGCGATGGCTCCAAAATGTCTAAGCGTGACGTGGGTGCCGCGCTGGGTGACTACTCCAAACAGGGCTTCTCCTCCCCCGCTGTCGTCAACTTCATCGCGCTTCTCGGATGGTCGCCCAAGGATGATTCCGAAATCTTTTCTCCCCAGGAATTGATCGAAAAATTCTCCTTGGAGTCGGTCAACCGATCGCCCGGTCGATTCGATGCTGAAAAATGCGAATGGGTAAACCAACAACACCTCTTGGCACTCACTCCGGACAAATTTGTGGAAGCCGCCGCAGGCTACTGTAAAACCACTCCCACTCCTGAGATGCTCAAATCGATTCAGGAAAAAGTCTCTCTCCTCACTCAGGTTCCGGACGCCGTTTCTTTCTACCTCGATCCAGAATATCCCATCGATAGCGAGCCCTTGGCGAAAGTGAGAGGAAACGACTCTGCAGGCGCTCTTTTGACCGCTCTTGCCGAGACCTTCCAAGGTCTGACTGACTGGAGCGATCCAAAGTCCGTCATCGGATCCACCGCGAAGGCTCACGGAGCCAAACCCGGACAATTGATGTTCCCCCTCCGCATCGCGCTTTCCGGAAAAGCCGGAGGACCGGATCTCGGGGCCATCCTTGAAATTCTCGGAAAGGAAGAATGCCTCCGACGCATCCAACGCTTCACCGCCCTACTTTCATGACCCACTACCATCTCGACGATCTCTCTTCCATCAACGCAGACACGCAAAAGCCCGCTCGCTTCGCGGTCATCGGAAATCCGGTTGCTCACTCTCTTTCTCCCCAACTTCATCAACCCGCTCTCGACGCCCTCGAGCTGAATGTCCGCTACATCCGTGTCGAAGTCCCCGAAGGTCGTGTGGCAGAGGCTTTCGAAAAAATGCACGAGGTGGGGATTCAAGGGATCAATGTCACCGTGCCCCACAAGCTTGAAGCCCTTGATGCATGTGACGAAGTTGGAAAAGGAGCCCGCTTGATGGGCGCCGTAAACACCATCGTTTTCGAGGGAGAGAAGAAGGTCGGTTTTAATACCGATGGCCCAGGATTTGTGCGCGCCATCCGGGAAGACTTCGGTCTTGATCTTGGCGACCTTCGCATCGTCATCATTGGTGCCGGCGGAGGAGCGGGGCGCGCCATCGCCACCCAGTGCTGCCTGGAAGATTGCCCTCAGTTGACCCTCGCCAATCGGACTGTTGAAAAGCTCACCTCGATGCAGACTCTACTGGATCCCCTTCTCCACGGTGAAAAGTTAGAGGGACCTGGTGATCGACTGTCCATCCACGCTCTTGACGACCCAGCTCTCCAGGAAGCCATTGCCAATAGCGAATTGATCATCAACACCACCTCGGTCGGACTCAAACAAAGTGATCCCTCCCCTCTGCCATCGCATTGGATCGAACCTCATCACCTCGTTTACGACACGATCTACAATCCTTCCTGCACCAGGCTCCTGCGTGACTCCCAAGCTCAAGGAGCCCGGATCGCAAATGGAATCTCGCTACTCCTTCATCAAGGTGCGCTTTCTCTGGAATACTGGACAAATCGAGACGCCCCCATTGACTCAATGCGCCAAGGTCTCGCTGAAGCGATCAGGGCCTGACCCACTTATCATGAACAAGATCGACGATCTCGAAGAGCTTACCTCCTCCTTTTCCATCTCCAAAGCGAACACGAAGAGTGACAGGAAGATCCTTCAAAAGAGGACCCACAAATCGCTTATAATTTAGAATCGTTTTGATGCGCGCATCATCGATTCGTTGCTTATCTGAGTCCAAAGGCACATAGCAAAAAATAAACTCGGATCCATCATCGCTGGTCAGGAGATAACCTGAATAGGAAATTCCTCCGATGACACTGTCATAAATTGGCTTTTTCTCAATTTTGCCCCTGATGAGCGCCACGCTGCGAGACTCCTCCTCGATAAACTTAGTAAACGGAATTTCACACCAGTTGGTAGTAGCGTCCCAATCGAGAAGCAATTCTCCGTCTTCTTCCACGAAGTAAGCCGAGAATGGCTCGAAGTTCTCACGTTGCCCACTGACGACGACATATCCTCGCTCTTTTCCCCCACCGGGTGGGGACACTGTCGGCAAGCGCCATGTCACGTCATACATCGTATTTAAGATCATGGGAGAGGGCCAACGATTGATTTCAAGCGGGTTTAACGTTGCGTATGGAGAAGGTCGCACAAATGCGAGCACCTCGTCGGGCGATTTCGCGGTATTAAACGCTCTTAGAATATCAACGGCTTTCCCCAGCCACACCGTAGAATCACCGTCGAACCAAGTGTGAGAATTCGTCTTCTCCTCATTGAAACCACTGAACATTTCGATTGAATGACCTCCGTTCTCATCCTCTGTTTCATTCTGGGTGATCATGGAGATCCCCACGCCAACACCAATGAGAGGGACAATCACCGCCAAGAGACTGACCCACAACCATGAAGTGGAGCGCTTTTTACTTCCCCAAACCTCATCAAGAGTTTCAATAGGACCCTTCTTCTTCAGGCGGCGAATCTGCTCCGCAACGTCCACATGACCAGAATCATCATCATCGGCCTGAATCCCATGCAGAAGCTCTTTCCCTTTATTCAGGAGAGAATTACTATTGCTTGAACTCTTCGTCTGCTTGGAGCGTCGCCCTTTTTTAACACGGCGCACTTTTTTGACGCTTCCCCCAGGAATCTCGCGCGCTTCCGGCTCGGGCTGATCTTCACTCATTCGCCCTCTACCGTAAGTTCAAGAACCTGCTCATTCAAGTCTGACTTCGAATCAGCCTCACTTGAGTTTTGATTTGATAGCAATTCTTGAATTCGCTCACCATACCAGGATATTCCATTGATTTGCTTGAGAACCATCTGCGGCTTTCCGGTTTCGTCTTCCTCCCATGCGAGAGAAACAAACACTCGCGCCATCCTAGAAAGATCATCGATTCCCAAAATGCTCTCCATAGGACGCTTTTCTTCCTCAACGTCAGAGAGGATTTGCGACATGCGTTCTCCAACTTCACTCTTTCGATCCACGACTATTTCGGGAGACTCTGTTGCCCGGATGGCTTCCGATGATTTATCGCCCGCATAAGCAGGGGCGTAAAACAGAAGAGCCAAATTTTTAGAAGCATCTCCAGCTTCCCTCCGTCGAACCAAGAGACGAAAATCGCCCTCTTGCTTACCAACTCCGGATCGAAAGAGCGTCCACGGGACTGTCGAGTACGGCGCATAACACTCCCAGTCTAATTTCCATCCCTTTCCATCCCAGACATGAACTGCCTCGGACCTCTTGCCTTCTAAATCCTGCCAAAGAGTCTCCACCGCCAAAATTAATGGATCCTCCTGCAATTCCAGAATATGCTGACCTCTAAGTCTCATCGTTCCTTTAAAGACAGGACTCGAATGGGTTTGATTAAAGCGAGAAAACTTTGCCGCCATCTGTGATGAACGATCAATAGCCTGCTGTTTTGCAGGGAGAGAAAGAGCTTGAATGAAACTGTTATAGTTTTTGCTGATCGATTCGAGGTGGGAACGATAGAACTCGCGCTTCCATGTCGGCATTCCAGTATTTGCAGTATTCCTAGTATTTGTTTTCCCGTCGTCGCTTTTAATCTGAAAAATGAACAACAATGCAACAATAACACCGACCCAAGCAGTGATGAAAATATAGAGCTTTTTGTGCTTCTCCTCTTTCCTCCGTTTTTTCCGGCGCTTCACCTGCCGGCTCCCGTCAGAGAGAATCGACTCCTCGTCCCTGCTCCCTTCCGCCGCCGCCAACTTTTCCGACTTGAAATCCCCCAACTTTTCTGTCGAACCAAAAGACACTGGGAGCACGATCCCCTCACGATTTTTCATAACATCGCGAAGAATGCTCGGACTAGCACTACTCTCAGAACGAGGACGTTTGGGCGCTGCTGTGCCGCTGCCACTACCGCCAAAACTGGAACCGCAAGAATCACACTTTAGCCCCTCGGAAACATCCCGATCAGACCGGATAACCGACTGACAGGAGGGACATAGGTATACTTTTGATGCGCTCATTATGAATAGTCTTTGGGACTCTGGCAGATATCCCTACGCAAAGTCAATCCCCCTGCGGGGAAAAAACTGAGCTACTCGCTTTTTCAATGAGAAGCGTTGCCATTGATTCGGTCGCCCGATCCAGACATTCGACCCCTTCCTTAAGAAGAGCCGACTGATTCCCTAAAAGTGCCTTTTCCACCTTCGCCCTCGCCTCGGCAACTTCCTGCAACTCACTCCGATCAAGGAGATCCCCCACTTGAGAGAGAGCCATCTTGACCGCTGGCAAAAGTTCGTTTGCCTTGAGTCGCGCCTCCTCAAAGACGCGCGCATTCATATCCTCAAAGGCAAACTCTACGCTCTGGCTGACCATTCTCTCCACTTTGGCCTCAGTCACATCCACTGCTGAACTCCCGACCTCGATCACAGTATCCTTTCCTGTCGCCACATCCCGCGCGAGAACCGAAAGAATGCCATCCGCATCAATTCGAAATTCTACTCCCACCCTGGCTTGACCTCTTCCGGAAGCTTCAAAAGGGAGCTCGAAGCCCCCAAGCTCCCAATTGTCTTTTGCGAGTTCCCGCTCCCCTTGCAAAACCTGAATTTTCATCGAGCACTGAAAATCGACAGCATTGGTAAACATTTCCCCCGCCTTGCATGGGATCGTGGTATTCCGGGGGATCAAGATGTTCATGAGTCCTCCCATCGTCTCAATCCCAAGGCTTAAAGGTGTCACGTCCAGCAGCAAAACCTCCCGAACCGTCCCAGCCAATATACCAGCCTGGATGGCAGCCCCACGAGCGATCGCCTCGTCGGGATGCAGAGTCATATCAGGTTCCTTCCCAAAAATTGCCGCCACCTTTTTCCGCACCATGGGAATACGGCTGCTGCCACCCACCATGAGAACAGAATCCAGATCGCCTAATTCTACCTGCGCATCAAGCAAGGCTCTCCGACAACAACTCTCCATGCGGCCTAAGTGATCGGATAGCAATTTCCTAAATCGATCCTGACTCACTGAGATCTCGCCGACGAAGGGAACCCGAAAGGTCGCCTCCTCGGCCGAAGACAGCACATGCTTGACCCGTCGTCCTTCAGAAAGCCACGTCACCCGCGCCATCGCATCCAGATCACTCCATCTCATTCCGAGCTGATCAGCCGCAAAGAGCGTGAGAGCCTCGTCGAAATCGTCTCCACCCAATGAAGTATCCCCAGCGGTCGCCAGCACCTCAAACACGCCCTCTCTCATTTCGAGCACCGAAACATCAAAGGTCCCTCCCCCTAGATCGAAGACGACTACCTTGGACGACTCATCCAGCCGTTCCAAGCCATAGGACAGGGCAGCAGCGGTCGGCTCACTGAGAATCCGAACCACTTCCAGTCCCGCCATTTCTCCCGCCTTCTTGGTCGCTGCCCGCTGCCCGTCGTGGAAATATGCTGGTACTGTAATCACCGCCTTTGAAATCTCGCCTTCGAGTTGCGTTTCCGCGACAGATTTCAACTTCTTCAAAATCTCAGCTGAAACTTCCTCGGGTGACTTGGGTCCAGCGGCGCTTTCCAGAAGTAATCCATCGCCATTTCTCACGACCCTTTCGGACTCATCCACTTCATCGGAGCGTCGACCCATCAAACTCTTTACACTCGTGATGACATGATCGACACCCTGCCTGCGCAATGCCAATGCTCCCACCTCGACCTCACCAGATTTCCCATACCAGACCGCGCTTGGAGTGAGCCTGGAACCTTCTTCATTCGCAAGCAGGATCGGAAATCCAGATTCAACCACGCCCACCGCAGACTGCGTGGTCCCTAGATCAATCCCTACAATCACCTCATTCATCGTTTCCATATTCATGGATTAGGACATCCCTCCTAGCAAGGCTTCGAACAACTTTCCCGTCGCCTCTCGAATCTGGGCCTGCCATTTCTCTAAAAACACCAAACCCCGGGCCACCTCACCCATCTCTGCTTCACAGGCATCCCATCCCTTTTCATCAAAAAATGGAAACCAATCGATCAAACCCGATTCCAAAGCTCCAAGTTTTTCGGTAAGATCTTCCAGTGATTTCCTGAGTGCCGGGATCTTAGCGTCCAGCACCGCACGTCCCAATCCGCTTCGAGCAACCGCTCGTTCCTTGAGAAATTGCTCCACCGCCTCCATGGCTTCAGCGACAGATCCAAAAAGATCCATCACCTCTCCCGGAACCGACCCTCGGGATTCGGCTTCGCCTACCATCGCTCGAATTCTCTTCGCTGGTGATTTTACCACTTCATAAGCAGAACGCAATCGCTCGAAGTCCGCAGCCGAACCACCACGATCAGGATGCGCCTCCTTTCCCAATCTCCGAAAATGTTCCTCAAGCTGACCCGTATCGACCGCCAATCGCTCCGGCAAGCCAAGGATTAAAAATGGATCCATGGGCTCCTTCACAATGATTCAGAAAATTTCATACCCTTTTACTAGGCCGCAAAACTCTCACCGCATGAACAGGTCACCAAGGCATTTGGGTTACTTACCTTAAACCCACCCTGCTGCAAATCGTCGGAGTAATCCAGTTCACTCCCACTAACAAACAAAGCGCTTTTGGGATCAATAACGACTTTCACCCCATTGCTTTCCACCATGATGTCACGGTCCCTTGGGCCATCGACAAGGTCCATTTGGTATTGCAGACCACTGCAACCTCCACCAATTACCGCAATTCGCAGGGCTCCTTCTTCCTTTCCTTGTTTTTTCCAAAGGCCCAAAAGGTGGCAGGAAGCGCCCTGAAGCACTTTCACCAACTTTTCGTTCCCGATTGTATATCCCTTTTTCACGTTGCGATGTATCCTTAACAGGGCCAAAGATTCTCGCAACTCTTCATCAAGCACTCTGGGCTATTTGCCCCTCGTCTAGCCCCTCTCAATTAATTACTATCAACGTAATTCTTTTTCTAAAAGAACAAGAGCCGCTGGGAGCAATTATCAAGTTTTTCGGTTGCTTAAGTCCAATTTCCTTAGCAGAGTCAAGTCCTTCCCCCACATGAAAACAATCATCACTCTTTTCTTTACCTCCATAACACTGCCGCTTTGCGGACAGACATTGGCATACACCGCCCCTTCGGGTTACGTGAAATCTAACCTCGTTGTTGGCTTCAATCCCATTGGAATTAATCTTCATGGTGATATCTTGGTTTCCGGAATCATTGATTCTGAGAACGCTAACGTTATTACTGATGCTGATGTTGACTTTACGACAACCTTGACCGACGCAAACGCAACTTACCTCCTCGAAATCTCCAATGGAGCACAAAACGGAGCGGTCGCTGTAATTACTGCATCTACTGCAACAACCATCACCATCGAAGGCTCAGGAATAGCAGCAGGCGCTGCGAGCTATGCCGTTCGTCAGGCCAAGACGCTCAACGAGGTTTTTGGAACAGGGGCGAGTGCAACTCTTACAGGATCGTTCAACTCTACAGGATCGGACATCGTCTGGGTTCCAGACGGAGAAGGCGACTACGATCGCTACTATTACAACGCTAACTTCAACGAGTTCCGTTCGACCGCAAATCAATTTAGCTCCCCCCCTAAACCCATCGCTTTCTTCTACCCCGATGGTGCGTTTGTGGAGGTTAAGAGTTCACCAAAAACGATTACTCTTTTCGGTGAGGTTAAGAAGACTGGCACGATCATCGCGGCAACGGCTGGATTCAGTATCTTTACAGTTCCCAGTCCTGCAGGACAAACTCTCGATGAGCTCGGCCTCAAGGACGATTTAACCCAATCATTCAGTTCCGCAGCGGCCGATGTATTTTGGGTGCCCGACGGCGCTGGCGGATACGTCCGCTACTTTGTCCACATTGCCGGTGGTGGTACCTGGCGCTCAACAACCAGTCAATTTTTCGGAAATGAAGGAGCTACTGTTGTCACCGGAGCTATCTCCATCGAACGCAAGTCTGCTTCCACATCAGCACTCGCCGAACTTCCAGCGTTCTTCTCGACTCTTTAAAATCACAAATCGTTATCAAACATATTTTATGAAACAACACATAGTTTTCACTGTTGCTGCCGCTTTGACAGCATCAGCACATGGAGCATCGATCACCATCGCTAATATTACAGGAAGTGGTCAGGATCTCGCCTTCGGCAATCTCATTGGGGAACCCCTCAACAGCGGATTTGTCGCGCTTTACACCTTTGCTCCAGGTAGCATTCCAGCCACTGCAACGGATTTACAAACTAACGGACTAAACGGGTTTCTTGGACTCGCGCAATTCGACGCCAGCCAGGGTATCAATTCACCCGACGCTGGTGCCTTTTCTTTCGACTTCACTGTTGCCAATACCGTCGCGAATAGTGATCTCTTTGTCGTCATTGGAAATATGACGGAAGTTGCTGATTCAACCGGCTTGAGCCTTCTGAATACTGGGATTCAACTTGATGGCGAAGATACCGGCCCTACTGGAGACTCAGCTTCCTTCAGCGCGACGGGAACAAATGGAGAAGTTTTGTTAGGAGACGTCAATCGTGGTGACGTTGATTGGGGGAACACTGTTGGTCCCACCTACACTACCAATATCCTCTCTCTAGAAGCCGTCCCAGAGCCATCCAGCGCTCTCTTACTTGGTCTGAGCCTCCTTGCTCTCGCCGGTAACCGCCGCCGCAAGTAAGAAGACTTCGATCTCTTTTTGACAATCCCCCCGTTCTTCTGAGCGGGGGGATTTTTCATCTCTATGATCCCATCACTCTAGAATATCGGACATCCCACTAAAAAAGCCACGGAGATCATCCTCGCTCGCCTCCTGATTCATGAGATCGTCATAGTCCTCCTCGGAGAGCCAATCGAAATTCAACTCTAGCAGAAATTTACTAGGCTCACAGGACTCCTTGTTTCCCCACTTCACGCGAGTCGAGCAGCAGGTCATTGAAAGCCTTTCCTTCGCTCTCGTAATCCCGACATAAAGGAGACGGCGCTCCTCATCAATCGTGCCCTCATCGACACTCCTCTTGTGAGGCAGGATCCCTTGCTCGAGCCCCAGAAGATAAACGATAGGATATTCCAGTCCCTTTGAAGCATGCAGGGTGATCAGCGTGACTCCTGATTTCTTATCAAGATCATCATCATCCTTATCACGATCGAGCGCAATTTTGTCGAGGTAGACCCGTAGCTCCACTCCCTTCTTCGTGGCAACGGTAAGATCCCCCACCGTACTCGCGACCGCTTCCCGTCGGGCATCACGCTCTTTATCAGCTTTGCACTGGCGCATAAGCCACTCCATGAAATCCATTTCACGAAGCCAACGATCCAAAACGACGCCGGGATTGTCACCATTCACGATTTGGCGTTGATGATCTTCGAGCTGCTCCACAAAGCGATTGATCGAGCCCACCGCACGTGTCGAGAGCCCTGCCAAAAATTCCGGGTCAATAAGACTTTTCCAAATCCCCTGGTCTCGCTCGCGGCTCCACTCCCCGGCCATCATTGCCGTGTTCTGACTGATCCCTCGAGGTGGCGTATTGAGAACTCTGAGGAGGGAAACATCCATCTCAGTGCTATCGAGGAGCTGGGCATAGCCCAAAACATCGCGAACTTCCTTCCGATCGTAGAAGCTCTGCGCTCCCACCATTCGATAAGGAACTTTCTCCTCGCGGAGGACTTCCTCCATCTTGCGGATCTGCGCATTGGTGCGGAAGAGAATCGCAAAATCCTCTAGCTCCCTGCCCTCATCCCGGATCGCTAAAATATCCTGAACCACCCACTCGGCTTCTTCCTGCTCGCCAGGCATCGTCACCAGCCTCACCAAATCGCCCCCTGGAATCGTGTGCTTGAGTTCCTTTTCGCGACGGCCCACATTATGCTTAATTAAACTATTGGCCACTTCCAACACCGCCTGGGTGCTGCGATAGTTCTCCTCAAGCCGAATCACCCTGGGATTCGGGAAGAAGCGCTCAAATTGTAGGATGTTGGTCACGTCCGCCCCGCGCCAGCCGTAGATCGATTGATCATCATCGCCCACCACGCAAATATTGTAGGGCTTTTGCACGAGCTGCTGGATGAGCCTCATCTGCAGGCTGTTAGTATCCTGAAATTCGTCCACTGTGACATACTGGAAAAGCTCCTGCCAGTAAAGGCGCGCCTCCGAGTGTTCGCGTAGGATCTTTTCACCCAAAATAAGGAGATCATCAAAATCAACGGCATTCTGCGCCCGTAATTCGTTCTGGTAGGCTACCGCGATCGCAGCAATGAGATTATCTTCAATCTCATCGAGGGGCTTTTCATAGCTCTTCGCCTTGGAAATCTCCGCCATCACTTCGACCGGCTTGAGTTTTTCCTTCGCTCCCCCTTTTCGGATAATCAGCTGACGGATGATTCCCGTCTGGTCTCCACCGGCCATCACCACGAATTTCTTTCCGTAACCGACCCGTTCGATATCGCGACGGAGAATCCGCACACAGAGAGAGTGGAAGGTGCAGACTGTCAGGTCCTTTCCCCTCTTCTTTCCCACCATCCCAATCACCCGCTCGCGCATTTCGGCCGCTGACTTATTCGTGAAAGTGACGGCGAGAATGTTTTCGGCAGCAACGCCATTTTCCAGAAGGGCTGACATTCGACACGTCACCGTCCTAGTTTTGCCGGTTCCTGCACCCGCCAGAATCAGAACAGGGCCATCCAAACAACGCACCGCTTCCCGCTGTGCTTTGTTCAATGATTCGATCGAAAATCCTCCTACCATCGTGCTGCGCGGAGGAAACCCGGGAGCGAGAGGAAATGCAAGCGCGCGAAGCGCTTTCACAGAAGAGAAATGGTGTTACTTTCCCTTGATTCGAACTATTTTACCTCTATTTTCCCCCCAAACACAAAATGATGAACACTCAAGATATCTACGGAAGCCCAAACAGTGTCGCTTTGGCACCAGAAGATGCCCGCGCCGCCTTTATTCGACGCACCTACGGCCACCTTGCCGGAGCGATCGCCGCCTTCATCGTCGTCGAGGCGATGCTCTTCAGTATCAAGGACATCGATATTATGGTCTTCTCGCTTCTGGGCAAGAGCTCGTTCAGCTGGCTCATCGTTCTTGGTGCCTTCATGCTTGCCTCCTCGGTTGCCAATAAATGGGCCATGTCAGGAGCGAGCAAAACGACCCAGTATATGGGATTAGGTCTCTACGTTGTTGCGCAAGCAATTATCATGCTCCCCCTTCTCTTGATGGCTTTCAGAATGACTGGAGGCACCGCCGATTTGATCACTGAAGCAGGGATCATCACCGCAGGCCTCGTCGTTGGAATCACCTTCATCGCATTCACCACTAAAAAAGATTTCTCCTTCTTGGGAGGATTCCTAAAAATCGTTGGATTCATTGCGATGGGTCTCATTGTTGCCTCCTTCTTTGTTGAGAGCCTCAGCCTCGGACTTTGGTTCTCCGCCGCCATGGTCGTCTTTGCCGGAGCTGCCATCCTCCACCAGACGAGCAACATCATTCACCATTACCGTCCTGATCAGCACGTGGCGGCCTCACTGGGCCTCTTTGCGAGCGTCGCGCTTCTCTTCTGGTATGTCCTCCAGGTTCTGATGTCCTTAGCGGGGCGTGACTAAAGGGCATCCGAGCGCCCAAGCGTTCGGTTTTTGACATTTAGGCCCTGATTACCTTAAAACACGAGAGCACCTATGAATACCACGAATATCCTGCTAGCCACGACCAGCATTCTGGTTGTCGTCGCATTCCTTCTGTCTTTCGGGAAGTTCTCCGAAAATTCAGATTCGAACGAGGCCCTGAAAGAGCGCCTCATTTTGGAACAAGAGCTCACGGCTCTCCAAGCAGAGCGTAATGCGCTCCAGACTCCGGTTTATCGCCCGTCCTACCCTTATCCCGCTCCTGCACAGCCAAACATTCCTGCTCCTCCCGCCGTCAAAGAAGTTTCCGATGAAACCTCTGCCGACATTGAACGTATCAAGCAGCAACTTGCTGAAGTCACGGAAGAAAAGGAGAAAATTGAACGCAAAAATGAGGTCCTCGAAAAGGAAACAACTTTTATTCATGAGCGTGAGACGAAAGAAACTCAACGCGCCGAGCGCGCCGAAAATCGGATCCGGATCGCCCTCGTCATGGGAAAAGTCAATTTTGTAAATACCGAACTCGGCTTTATCACCTTCCAATCACAGAATGGCATGGCCTTCCTAAAAGGAGATGAACTCGGCATTCGCCGCGGATCGGGCGTTCTCGGCCGAGTCGCTATTTTGAGTCAAGATACCGGACAGTATTCCGCAGAGCTCAAGCCAAACGCCTATGCCGGTGGCCTGCCACCCGTGGAAATTGGAGATGAGTTGATCAGACTTCCTGACAATTATCAGTCAACAACACTCGAAGGTCAGTAAGCAAAGTTTCTTGGTCTAACTACTCCGCCAGACTCTGAAGCCATCGATGAAAAGTGGCTTCATCCGGCTCCATCTGAATCGCCACTTTTTCTCGATCTGCGAGGCAGGCGAGACGCTCAGGAATCTCAATCGTTTCCTCGCCTAACTCTTCTTCCATCACGTCGAGAAATTTAGACGGATGCGCGGTCTCAAGAAGAATCGTTTCATCCTGGCGATTCCCCTCTTCATCTCGCCACGCTTCAGTCGCAAGCCAGCCCACGGCGCCGTGAGGATCAAGCATGTATCCCGTGTCCAACATCACGCGACCAATCGTTTCCCGGGTGAGTTCATCCGAAAAAGCGTAGCCTCGGATCCGGGAAATCATCCCCTCCCTAGTTCCCCCAAAAAGGTTTTCCATCCGCGCGAAATTACTCGGAGCGCCCACATCCATCGCGTTTGAAATGGTCGCGACACTTTCTCGTGGCTCGTATTTGCCGCTTTCCAGATAAGCGGGCACGACATCGTTGGCATTGGTAGCCGCAACAAAGTGCTTCACTTTCAAACCTATCTTTTCAGCGAGAAGGCCGGCTGTCAGATTTCCAAAGTTCCCGCTGGGAATGACAAAGACCGGAGCATTTTCAAATTGGCGAGCCGCTTCAAAATAGTAAAAGCTCTGCGGAACGAGTCGGGAAATATTGATGGAATTGGCCGAAGTGAGATTGAGGCGCTCGGACATTTCGCGATCGAGAAAGGCCGACTTCACCATCCGTTGGCAGTCATCAAAGGTGCCCTCGATTTCCAAGGCGGTGATATTTCCGCCCAGCGTGGTGAGCTGTTTCTCCTGAAGCCCACTGACCTTCCCCTTGGGATAAAGAATAATGACTCGTGTTCCCTCGATATTGTGGAAGGCACTTGCCACCGCACCGCCGGTATCGCCGCTTGTTGCAACGAGCACGGTGAGGAGACCATCATCATTGCGCGTGAGATAGCACATGAGACGGGCCATGAAACGGGCTCCAAAATCTTTGAATGCCAACGTCGGGCCATGGAAGAGTTCGAGAACATGTGCATTCGCCGTCACCTTCACCACGGGCACTTTAAAAGAAAGAGTCTCTTTGACAATCCGTCGAAGTTCCTCCTCGGGAACACTCTCACGGAAAATCTGCCGCGCGATATGAAAGCCCATTTCGGAGAAACTCATTTCCCGCCAGTTCTCCCAAAACTCCGCCGGGAGTTCTTCAAGATTCTCGGGCATGTAGAGCCCGTTGTCGGATGGAAGCGAACGAAGAACCGCCTCCTTGACGTCGACAAAGATCTCAGGACTTTTGGTGCTATAAAATCGCTGACTCATTTATCCGATGACTTTGACGCCAGTGCGGTTCACTTTCGAAATATAAAGTTGGTTACCAAGATTGATCTTAGAAAAGACCTCTTCAATGGCAGCGCCCACTTTCTTCGCCGACTCCTCCCCTTCGCAAAGCGCAAAGACGCTGGGTCCTGCTCCGGAAATACTGAAACCGAGCGCTCCGGCAGCCAAAGCAGCGCGCTTCGAATTATAAAACTCAGGAATGAGCTTTTGTCGACGGGGCTCGGCAATGACGTCATGCACGGAGCGACTAATCATGCCATAGTCTTCTTGGATGAGGCCACAAATGAGCCCCCCCAGGTTTCCGATCTGCTGCGTGACATTTTCGAGAGGAATTTCGGTCGGAAGAATTTCCCGCGCGACCTTTGTTAAGATTTCGATATCAGGATGTACCACCGCCGCCCAAAGATTTTTGGGAACCGGAAGATTGGCGATATCAAGTTCCTGATTGTCGCGAATAAAAACGATCCCTCCCAGAAGACAGGGACCCACGTTGTCCGCGTGCCAGGCTCCATCGGCACTCGCCTCTCCGGTCATCGCAAACGGAAGAAGCTGTTTCTTGGTGAGCGGCTCTCCAATGAGGCAATTGACTGCGTAAGCTCCGGCAACCGCGCTCGCCGCACTGGATCCGAGACCACTTCCGAAAGGCATCTTTTTGTGAATTTCCAATTCGATTCCAAGGTCCAGCATTCCAAGGTGTTTCAGAAGATCGAGTGCCGCGACTCCCGCGGTATTCTTCTCCGCTTCCAGTGGAAGCTTGCCATTGTCTCCGGTGATTTTAGTGATCCGAAGTCCTGGTTCGTCCGAGTGCCTCGCCACCACTTCATCGCCCGGAGAATCAATTGCGAAGCCCAGCACATCGTAGCCACAGGCCACATTAGCCACCGTCGCCGGCGCAAAGACACGCACTTCCTTTCTTTCTTCCCTCTTCATAAGACGCGCTAGCTACCAAACTAGAGGCTGCCGAGCAATCCTTACCTGAAGAGCATCAGGACTCTTTTGAATGCTTACTACGGGCGTAAATCAAGAAAGCGAAACCGATCAAGATCATGAAACTGGAGTAGAACTGGCCCTTGGTCACCCCAAGGACACGCTCGGCATCTGGCTCACGCACATTTTCCACCAAGATGCGGGAGAGAGCGTAGAAGATGAAAAAGAGCCCCGTGATCGTTCCATGGACCAACTTGGGAAAGCGAACTCGAATAAAGTAAAGAACGGCAAAGATGAGCGCGCCTTCAAGAAATCCTTCGTAAAGTTGGGAAGCGTGGCGGGGTGCAATGTGATTCCCCAGCGCCTGGAGGACTTCCGGATCTTCCCGGGAAATCTCGACCACTCGATGATACAAGCCATGCGTGATGGGACCGTCAGACTGGATCATCAACTGCTCTACCTCGGTGTTGACCATCGCCGCTTCATTCAGGGCATGCTCGATGTCATCAATGTTGCCCTTTTCCCACAATGCCGCAGGAAACTTCACGCCATACCAAGCATCGGAAGACGTCTTGGTCCCGTAAAGTTCACCGTTGATAAAGTTGGCCATGCGCCCAAAGAACACCCCCAGGGGGGCGACGATCGCAATTCCATCGCCAAGAGCAGGCCAGGACAGCTTATGTTTCCAAGCGTAGAAAAGAGTGAAGAACATAATCCCGAGAATCCCTCCATGCGACGACATTCCTCCATCCCAAACCCGAATAATTTGAATCGGGTCACTCAACACTGCGGAAAGCCCCTCTTTAGGAATCATGTAGAAAAGGACATAGCCGAGACGCCCTCCGATAAAGACGCCAAAGACCGCGGTGTAGGTCACGACATCAGAAACTTTCTCTTCAGCAACGACCCAGAACTCGCGTCGAGAAAGACGCAAAAGAATCCAGTAGGCGACCATGAAGCCCGCCACATAGGACAAGCCATACCAGCGTAGTTTAATGGTTTCGGTGAAGTCCACGATCACCGGTGAGAGATCGTGCACGTAGTTGGCTAAAAGAGCTTCCACAGCGCTAGTCCATACCATGCGCCCTCTCCGGGCAAGTCGCGAGCCAGTTAACTACTCGCGATGACGGTCCAACCGAGATAGCCAAAGTATCCGCTCAAAAGTAAAAAACCCTCGATTCGATTGATATTAGAACGATGCCACATCAGAGGGAGAACTAAAATGCTCACCCCCACCATCACTGCGAGATCAACCGTGGAAATGCCAACAGCCTTAAGCGGAGAAATCGAACCGGTGATACCCACGACGGCAAGGATATTGAAAACACAAGAACCTACGGCATTCCCTACAATAATATCCCCCTGTTTTTTTAGAGCACCGACAATGGAAGTCGCCAACTCCGGAAGCGACGTCCCGAACGCAACAATCGTAAGACCGATCAAAGTCTCACTGACGCCGAACTTTATCGCGATCTCTCTTGCTCCATAAACCATCAGTTCTGCACCACCGACGAGAACCAGGATTCCTATTGTTATCATAAAGAGATTCCCCATCGTGCGCTTCGCCCCTCCGGTTTTTGCGGCCTCAATCAGATCTTCAGGAAGATCATCCGAAACCACGAAAGTTGGTTCCTTTCTTGCCTGAATCAGCGAAGTAACGACATAAAAAATGATCCCCGCGGTTAACGTTCCACCCTCGATCAGAGAGATCAAGCCGTCGCTCAACATCCAGACAAACACTCCTGTCGCAACAATCAGAACCGGCATCTCCCGCCGAATCACTTGTCGCTGAATCCCCAGAGGCCAAATGATAGCCGCAGCTCCAAGCACGAGGCAGATATTACAGATATTGGAACCCACGACATTTCCGATCGCCAGGCCCCCACTCCCTTTTAAATTCGATCCGATACTCACTGCGAGTTCAGGAGCACTGGTGCCAAAAGCGACGACTGTCAGGCCCACCACCAAAGGCGTGATTCCCAGGCGCACTGCCAACTCGGAAGCACCCGCGACAAGCCACTCGGCTCCGAAGTAAAGGAGAACGAGCCCTAGAATAATCCACGCAATATCAAGCACGGGACGAAGTTGTACCACTTCCGGGAAAACGCCAATCTTGAAACAAATTTAGCGCTTCCAAGTGAGGGTAAATTTAGTTTAGCCAATTTTAATCAACTCAACCTCAAATACAAGCATTCCAGAAGGAGCGCCAGGTTGGGTCGGAGTGTCACCGTAGGCCAGTTTTCCAGGAATCCAAAAGCGACGTTTCTCGCCTTCCACCATGAGCTGAACTCCTTCGGTCCAACCGGGGATGACCCCATTAAGCGGGAAAGAAATGGGCTCTCCTCGCACAACCGAACTATCAAACATCTCTCCATCAATGGTCCAGCCAGTGTAGTGGACGAGCACTTCTTCCGTCGCCTTCGGATGCGTTCTGCCCGATCCTTTTTTGAGAATCTTGGAAGCAAGTCCGGACGAAGTTATCTCAGCATCGTCAGGTGCAGCAGCGACATCATCAGGAGCCGGAAGTGGCTCCGGCTTTTTCGGGGCAGATTGAATTTCGAGAAGCTCGAAATCAAAGACGAGATCTCCCTGAGGAGCTCCTTCCTGAGCATTTTCTCCAAAGGCCAGTGCGGCTGGAATCCAAAGGCGACGCTTCTCTCCCTGAGTCATGAGCTGAAGTCCCTCGACCCAGCCCTTGATGGAAACTTGATCCAATTTGAATTGTGCGGGGCCATCGTGCAGACGGGTGCTTTCAAGGAACTCGCCCTTACTGGTCCAGCCACTGAAATGGGTTTTGACAATATCGGTAGGACCAGGCGTTGCTTCCCCGTTGCCTTTCTCAAGACACTTGGAAGCCAAGCCGGAATCCGTTACCTCGGCATCGTCGGGTGCCGTAAGATCACCGGGAGCCTCAGGGAGCTCAGGAGCTTTCTTAATGCTGAAAAGTTCGACATCAAAAACAAGAGCTCCGGAAGGCGCTCCGGGTTGGGAAGCAGTTTCGCCGTAAGCGAGTTCCGCTGGAATCCAAAAGCGCCGCTTCTCCCCTACTGCCATGAGCTGAAGCCCTTCGGTCCAGCCTGGGATAACCTGATTCAGGGGGAAGGAAATCTTTTCGTCACGTTGCACCGAGCTATCAAAGAGCATTCCATCGGAGGACTGCCATCCACTGTAGTGGACTTCTACCGTGTCACGGCTCGAGGGTTTTTCGTCACCTGATCCCTCTTGTAAAACAATCGAGGCAAGACCGGAATCGGTCACTTCAGCAGCTGCCGGGGCAGCGGCGACATCGGCGGGCGCAGTAAGCTCTTCACTCATGGAAAGCGGGGTAACTTTTTCCACGGAAAAGGCGAAGCAAAAACGACCCTTCAGCGAACTGAAGGGCCGTTTGTAAAAAAAAATGCGAAGCGCTATTGGTCGATCTTGATGAGCTGAACATCGAATACCAGCATCCCGGCAGGCTTGCCTGGCTGACCTTGATAAGCGAGCTCAACAGGAATCCAGAAACGGCGGGACTCTCCCTCAACCATCAGCTGAAGTCCTTCGGTCCAACCTTTGATCACTTGATTGAGACCAAAGCTGCTGGGCTCACCACGCGCGACCGAGCTGTCGAACATTTTCCCATCAGTCGTCCAACCGGTGTAGTGGACCGTGACCTGAGACGTCGCTCCAGGCTTCTTCAAACCCTCTCCTTTGATAAGGACTTTGGAAGCAAGACCAGAAGCGGCCTTCTCGGCATCCGCTGGTGCAGCGGCCACGTCAGCGGGAGCAGTAGGTGCTGGCGGTGGGGTTTTAAAATCAAGAAGTTCGACATCAAAAACAAGCGCATCTTCTTGGGGAGAGCCTTTGAAGCCAAGTGCGGCAGGAAGCCAAAAACGACGCTTCTCTCCCTTGGCCATCAACTGAATTCCCTCAGTCCAACCCAGGATCGGCGCATCGCTCAGTTTCACATTCATGGGACGACCTTGCTGCTCGCTCCCACCGATAAATTCTCCGTTGGCTTTCCAGCCCGTGAACGCAAAAGTGACCATATCATCAGCTTTTGGCTTTTCGGTGCTCTCGGAAGCCTTGAGAACCCTCGAAGCGAGGCCGGACTCCGACTTGGTTGAATCAGCCGGAGCAGTAGCGACATCGGCAGGTGCAGGGAAAGGATCGACGTAATCCTCAAAGCTCACCAACTCGACATCAAACACAAGTGGACCCATTGGAGGGCCATTTGGAACCGGAGGTGTTCCTTCCGCAGGCAGCTCACCGAAGCCGAGGCTGGCAGGGATCCAGAGACGGCGCTTCTCACCAGCGACCATCTGCTGCACTCCTTCGGAAAGACCCTTTACAGGGAATTGGTCAAGCTTCACCTCGCCAGGACCTTGTCCATTCATGGCTGTGTCCACGATAAATTCACCATCAGGCTTCCATCCGGTAAAACTAAGTTTCGTGATATCCTGTGGACCAGGCTTCTCTTTTCCTTCTCCCGCTTTCAGGACTTTGGAGACAAGACCAGAAGGCAGCTTCTCCCCATCTGCAGGAGCAGCGGCAAGATCAGCTGGTGCCTCTGGGCGAGTAATGATCTTTACGAGTTCGACGTCAAAGACGAGGTCTCCCTGAGGTCCGCGAGGATTACCCTCATAAGCGAGTTTCGCGGGAATCCAGAAGCGACGCTTCTCACCTTCTACCATCAGCTGGAGCCCTTCGGTCCATCCCTTAATCACCCCTTCGAGAACGAAGGTCGTGGGCTCGCTGCGCTTGGCCGAGCTATCAAACATCTTACCATCGCTGACAGTCCAACCGGTGTAGTTCACCGTGGTGGCATCAATAGCGCGTGGTTTTTGGGTTCCCGTTCCGGCTTTCAGAACCTTGGAAGCGAGACCGGAGTCCGACTTCACCGCATCAGCAGGTGCAGCGGCCAGATCGGCAGGTGCTTTAAAAGCATCTTCAACAGCGGCAGTTGGCAGTGCGACCGGAGGGGTCACCTTAGGTACTACTTCAGCTGGCTTCGCAGCGGGCTCTTGAGCGAAAGCGGAAAGTCCAACAACGCCACTTAACATGCCGGTCAAGACCCGGCGTTTTGTTTTAATCATTACGCAGGGACGCTCCACCAAGTGCCCCGCCCTGTCAACGCCACATCTCACAAGAATGAGCCGCAAATCCGGCTCCAAAACTCGTCAGCCAGTAGCGACGATCCCCCTCCGACTGCTCCAGACGGTCCTCGAGAGCGAAAAGCACACAAGGACTACTGCAATTTCCATAGTCCCTCAGCACCTTACGAGTCTCCGTCAAATCCCACCCCATGCGTTCTTCCAGAGCCTCGATAACATCCCGCCCACCCGTGTGACTGAGAACTCGATCCGGCTCCATGCTTCTTTTTTTCCAAAGCGATTCAACTGCTTGTGCAGCGAGCTTCGGGACGGTGCGATGAAGCTTGTTTTGCAACTTTCCTCCTCCATTCACGAAACGGATTTTCTCTCGCTCCTCAGGGAGATGAATTGTTTTAAACTGCCCGACCTGCCATTTCTCATCACCCGGATCGTCACTCCAAATCGCCGCTGATGCTCCGTCGCCAAAAAGACAGAGGCTAATCAAGACGCCTGGATCGTCATTCACAAAAAGAGCCGCCGAGCACACCTCCACCGCGATGGTGGCCACCTTACTTCCCGGATTTGCTGCGAGAAAGCCTTGAGCCGCCCGTATCGTGGGGATCGCGGCGCCGCATCCAAGCCCCACGATATCTTGCAAGTAGGCATCGCTGCGCATCTTAAGTTGCTCCGCGACATGGCTTGTCACCCCCGGACAAAGGTAGCCGGTGCAGGTGCAAATGATGAGCGCGTCCAGATCACTTGCCGAAATACCGGCATTTTCGAGCGCCTTTCCAAGAGCTTCACAAGAAATCTTGGGCGCTTCCTTTTCAAAGTATTCACTCAACTCCTGCGCCGTGGCCTCAAATATCGAGGCTGGATCTACTGTTGTAAAATGACGTCGATCGATCCCGGAATCACCCAGAAGCACCTTCCGCAATAAAGCCTTTGACCTTGTATCCAGAGCTTTCACCGGCGCACTTTGGCTCGAAAAATCGTAGCACTCGGGCTGAGAAAAAGAAAAGGCCGGAAAGGCACTCGCGATCGACTCTAAAAACATTACTTTATTTTCCTCGAATAATCACATTTGCCAACCCGCGATCTTAGGAAAGTTGACGATGAAGCCAATGAAACGGGAGCAAGCCACTTCGCGCAGCGAGCGCAAGCCCCATACGTCCCCCTGAATTTGTGAGAAAACGATGCAGCCCCATTGCCAGCCGAACCCTCCGGGAAAAGCGTTCATCCAGCGCAGTTCGAATCATCTTTCGACAATCATCCCAATCCATCTGCTCTTTGCAATACGACACCAGGGGCTGAAGCGCAGACTCTGCCGACTCAAAGGCCATCGACATTCCATTCCCGGTAAAAGGGGGAATCATGCGCTCAGCATCTCCGAGACTGCAAATCTCCTCGTCTTGCTGCTGACGCCCCAATTCCAAGCCACTCACGCCAGTCACCGATGATCGATCCAGTTCACCTTCCTTCAATCGATCCGCCAACCCGCCCAAACCACACGCCTTGAGATAAGAAAGAATGACTTCATCTCCGCCAAGAGATCGCCGTCGAAAAAGTCCACACACATTCACCCTTCCTCCGTCCTCGTGGATCGGCGTCACCCCCACGTAGCCTCCATTCCCAATGTGCATTTCCAAGCCGCCCTCCAGGGGGACATTTTCAAAATGTCCCTTCAGTCCCAACCACTCACTTTCCTTCTTCAAACGCCGACCTGCCGTCCAAACGAGCCCCTCCCTGTCATCCAAACTCGCGCGATCTCTGATCCTAAGTTCGCCTCCGAGATTTAGAAAAAGCTCACGCAAAGCTTCGTCCATTTCCCACCGAGACATCCCAAGAGCAGGAACTTCTAGGTTTGCATCGAGGACTTTACATTCTCCGATCCACCAACGGGTCCTGGTGTGATGCAGGGCCTCTTCAAAAATCCCATCAATTCCCAGTTCCTGAAGCGTCGCCATCGTCACCCCATTAACAAATTCACCGCAGACCTTATGCCGAGGATAGTTCCCTGCCTCACGAACAAGTACCGGAATCTCCATCCTACGCAGAGCAATTCCCAGAGAAAGTCCCGCCAAACCTCCTCCCGCAATTTCAATGGTTTTCATACCCTCCAAGCTAGCACACGAATCCCGCCCAGCAATGAAACCTCTTCTTTCCATTCCCAATCATTCCCAAGCTTGAGCAATCTTGGTAGTTCCCCTCTGCGAAACCCTGCCCGAATACTCACCATCATATCGTGCCTCGTCACCTGGTTAACAAGAGGCCAGAGAGCATAGCCTTCCGCAAGCGCCACGCGAGAACGCCACGGCTCCACCATCACCAAACGTCTTCTCTTTCTCAAAAGCTCACCGAGTTCCCGCAAAGCATCGTCTTGAAAATGATGCAGAATCAAATTCGCCACTACCGTGTTCCCCTCTGCCTCCTCAAGAGTCTCAAAAAGATCTCCAGAAATCCATTCGTCTTCCAACCCGGGAGGGGCTGTTTGAAGATCCAGTCCGATCACCTTTCCCTTCTCTCTCAGCTTTATCGTCAGATCCCCACTCCCGGCTCCCAACTCTACAATCCCTCCCTCGAATTCTTGACGCCGAATCCAGCGCTCATTCCCCATCAAAAAATTGATCATCCGTAGGTCTCTTCGACTCCTGAGCGCACGTGGATCGTCGCCAGAAAGCTCGTCCAATATTTCCGACTCGACCTCTCTCTGCATAGGGAATCCATACGACAAACGGACGAAAGCGAAAGAAGAAGCTCCTTCCGCCGAGGGGATTCCCACAATTCCACCAACAAATTAAGAAATATTTATGACTTGCTCTCCTAAAATAACGTGGTTTGTTTAGTAAATGAAACTTCGTATTTCTCTCTTCCTTGTCGTCAGCGCTGCTGCAGCCCTCTTCCTTTCCTCCTGCAATACCTTCGTCGGGATGGGCCGGGATTTCCAACGTTTGGGACAAGGATTTGAAAACACCGCTTACGGGAAGAAATTCTAAGCTGTTCCTATTTTTACCGAAAAAGCGACCTTGCCAAGGCAAGGTCGCTTTCAGTTTAAGGGTTTTCGTAAAAAGAATTAAGCAAGCGCTTGAAGCTTTTCTGAGATCTGGCCTTGGGTCACCGCTGCACCCACAATCTGGTCTTTCACCTCACCATCTTTAAAAAAGAGAAGGGTAGGAATCGACTTGATGCCATACTTGGCAGCAATAGCCTGACCATCGTCAAGATTGCACTTACCGACTTTTGCAACGCCTTCCACTTCCGCGGAAACAGCATCGACCATCGGGGCGATCATTTTACAGGGACCGCACCACTCGGCCCAAAAGTCGACGAGTACGGGAACATCAGAATTGAGAACTTCGGCTTCGAAGTTTTCTTCGGTAATCGTTAGAGCCATGCCCAGAATATGTACACAAAAAGGGTGGCGTCAAGAGCCACCCTGAAAGAGTCCGTTGAAGGACCGATAATTTATGAAAAACCTTTCTTAGAGTCCGTTCGCAAGGAATTGAATCGCTGCGACGGTGGCTCCGAGAAGGATCAGAATAACAGGAAGTGCCATGATTGGTTTTTTCTGGAAAAAGGTTTAGGAGAAGAGATCTCCGATTTCGTTGATGTCGTTCAACGTCCAAGTCATGATTCCGATCGCAATAATGGCAAGAGCCAGAACGAACGCGAGGATCGAGGTGATCGTTGGGATGGTGTCGCTCTCCTCGTCATCCACATCCGTAGTATTGATAGTACCCATCTGAGGAGCGGTAGGAGCGGTAGGAGCACCAAGAGGCTGGGTATTTTGAAGCTGTACGGTTGCCTGTGGAAGAGGCTGTGTTCCTCCGGGACTCGATAGCGCTACGGTAGCAGCTTGAGTCTTGAGAGGAATCGTGGGCGCAGGTGCTGGCGCTCCGGATAGACTAGGAGTCCCGGCAACGGGAGCTGTCTGAAGAGGAATCGTAGGAGCCGGGGCAGGAGGCGGACCTGTCTGGGATGGCTCTGCCTTAAGACTCACGCGTACGGTCTCTTTTTTAAGGGGGACCGCCGAAGTTCTCTTCATTGGTGCCGGCGGCTTGGGTGGCTGCTTATCGTCGCTCATGGTGTGTATTTTTGATTTAGATTGAAATGGTTGAGTTGAAATCATCCAACTCTTTGAAAGAGTAAACAAAAGTTGACGTTGCCATGTCAAACACGCATCTCCAAAAAATGCTCACTTTCGACTCTCCGGTCTTCGTTTATTTGGGATCCAAGCCTAAAAAAGGCCCTTCCACCGCTATCCGATAGGAGTTTTCTCCTCTTCTTCCAACGGTGCCGTCGGGAGCTTCTCAACCTCGTCGAGAAGATTAACAACGTCCACTCCCCTGGCCGCCGAAGTATCGACGCGGAAATTAAGGACTGGAGTATTCTTTAGAACGACCCTTTTAGAGACCGTCTTTTGGATTTCACCGTGCTTTTTGTTGAGGCGTCCAACCACCTCTTTAGCATTCCCCGCTAGAACACTAATGAAAACCTTTCCCTCTTTAAGGTCCTGAGTCACGACAACATCTGTAACCGTAACTAAGCTACCTTTCCATTCGAAGTCACGCTGAATCACCGCGCTTATTTCCCGGCGCATCAATGCGTTTACTCGATCGAGACGTTTAGCCATAAAATTAAAGAGTCACCGGAACCTTATCGAGAGTGTAGCACTCAATGACATCGCCTTCTTCATACTCATCAAAGGACCCGAGACGAATACCGCACTCGATGCCGTTCTTGACCTCGTCCACCTCATCGAGGTGACGACGAAGGGTCGACATCTTGCCGTCAAAGACAGGCTGCTTACCCCGAAGAACCCGTGCATGTGCTTCCCTGGAAACCTTTCCGCTCTTAACGATACAACCAGCGGCACGGCCCTTATTGACCTTGAAGACCTGTTTCACGAGCGCCCTGCCGATGATCGATTCACGAACTTCTGGAACGAGGAGACCGAGCATCGACTCTGTTACCTGATCAATGAGCTCGTAAACAATGGAGTAGAGTTTCACCTGCACCCCCTCAGCCTTGGCTGCTTTCACCGCCTTGCCTTCAACCTTTACATTAAAACCAAGAACGATTGCGTCAGCGGAGCTAGCCATAAGAATATCGGATTCTGTAATGGCACCTGCTCCCGCGATCAGGAAATTTGCTTCCACTTTTTCGGACTCGATATCTTCGATGGCATTCTTGATCGCCTCCGCGGTTCCCTGCACATCAGAGCGTAGGATCAGCTTCAACTGTGATTTACCACCGCCAGTGACGGCCTGCATCATGTCCTCAAGACGACTCTTCTTCGGTTGCACCAAGCGCTTCTGGCGGCGCTCGGTCTGACGCTCATCGGAAAGCTTTTTAGCAGCCCTTTCGTTGTCCATTCCCACGAGGGAATCGCCAACATTTGGAAGCTCGGCAAAGCCCAAGATCTCGACCGGCATGGAAGGCCCAGCTTCCTTGATGCTTTCGCCTTTGTCATTATTGAGTAATTTCACCTTCCCGGAGAATGGGCCGCAAATAAAAGCCTGCCCGACCTTCAAGGTGCCATTTTCGACAATCACGGTAGCGGTAACACCTCTGCCCTGCTTCACGCTCGCTTCAATAACAGAAGCGCGTACGTTCGCTTTCGGGTTGGCCCGGAGTTCGAGAACCTCGGCCTGCAGGGCCATGAGATCCAAGAGTTCATTCACCCCTTCGCCGGTGGACGCGGAAACTTTAATACACTCGATATCGCCACCCATCTCGGAGGGCACGAGTTCATGCTCCATCAATTGGGTCATTACCCGCATGGGATCAGCAGCGGGAAGATCCATCTTATTGATGGCCACGATGATTGTTTTGCCCGCTTTCTTGGCATGCTCAATTGCTTCTCTCGTCTGAGGCATGATCCCATCATCGGCTGCCACAATAACAACCACGATATCGGTGACATCTGCACCACGCGAACGCATCTTGCTAAAAATGGCGTGACCCGGAGTGTCCAGGAAAGTGACGCTGCTCTCTCCCACGGGAACGCTGTAAGCACCCACGTGCTGCGTGATGCCCCCTGCCTCACCGGAAGCGACCTTGCTTTTCCTGATGTAGTCTAAGAGCGATGTCTTGCCGTGATCGACGTGACCCATGAAGGTGATGATCGGCGGACGATAAGCCATCTGCACCTCTGGAGTTTCCTTCTCGCGCTCTGGCTCAACGATAACCTCTTGTTCCTTGTGCACGCCACCACCTTTCTCACGCTTCTCACGCTCAAAGACGAATCCATGAATCTCACAAATCTTCTCCGCGATATCAGGCTCAATCGCCTGATTGGGAGCCGCAAAAATCTCAAGACTGATGAGATCCTTCATCAGTTCGAATCCTTTCAAACCCATCTTCTCGGCGAGATCGCTGATGATAATGGGCGGCTTAATGCTAATGACATTGCCCTCGATCGACCCTGACTCATCTTCTACCTCTTCGGCCGGAGCGTCAGATTCAGCTACGATCTTGGACGCTTTAATAAAATCGGGATCCCTTTCCACCGATGGAAAACCGGAAATGGAAGGAAGAATATCCTTACCTGAATTTTCGGTCTTTCGAACTGTCGACTTTTTCTTGGGCGAATCATCATCGATCCCCAAGTCCAAAGCTTCCTTTTTGTCGTCGGCTACCGTTTTGACCATTGAAGCCTCTTCCCGCTGACGCTCACGGCGCGACGGCTTCTTGTCCTCGTCACTTATGAGATCGAGCGATTCTTTTTTTGCCTTTGGAGCTTTGTCTTGATCAGCCATGCGGATGGTATCTTAAAATGAGGCGCGTAAATTAGTATTTTCACCGGCCTACGCTTCGGTGGTTTTTTCTTCGGTCGCTTCAGACGTAGCATTGTCTTCAGCAGGTGCAGCTTCTACTTCGGCAGGCGCTTCTACTTCGGCAGCAGGCGCAGAAGCGGCTAACACAATAGCCTGAGCTTTCTCGAGAACGGACTCAGCCTGAGCTGCAGCGACTTCAAGTGCGGAAGCAATATACTCGGCAGGCATCTGCGTCACCATTTCAGCAGAGACTCCACCAGCACGGAAGAGACGATCAGAAAGTTCAACATCCAGCCCAAGTGACTGACCCAGCTGAACGGCAGCATCTTCGACCCGAGCCTCGAACTGCTCATGTTGGCTCTCGTCTTTTTTCACCTGCACGTCCCAGCCCACAAGCTTGGAAGTGAGGCGGGCATTCTGGCCGCGACGGCCGATTGCCTTGCTCAGATCTTCTTCATCCACCGTGACGTGAACGACACTAGCTCCCTCGTCAAGAGTGATGCTGCGAACCTGAGCGGGTTTAAGCGCCTCAGTCACAAATTCGTTGATGTCATCCGTCCAACGGATGATGTCGACTTTTTCATTATTCAGTTCGCGCACGATGTTCTTAACGCGTGCTCCACGAAGACCGACGCATGCGCCGACAGGATCGACTTTGTCGTCGTGACTATAAACCGCCACTTTCGTGCGATATCCGGCTTCACGCGCAACGGCACGAAGCTCCACGGTGCGATCAGAAATCTCAGCCACTTCAGATTCGAAAAGGCGACGCACAAAGTTGGGATGGCTCCTGGAAAGGATGATCTCCGGTCCACGACCTTCGTTATCCACCGAAACGACATAGCAGCGGATACGATCCCCTACGTTGTAATCCTCAGTAGAAACACGCTCCGAGGAAGGCATGCGGGCTTCAAATTTCCCGAGATCAACCATGACGTCACTTTTCTCAAAGCGGCGCACCGAACCACTGACGATGTCACCCGCGCGGTCCTTGAACTCATCATAAATCTTCTCTTTCTCGGCCTGACGAAGACGCTGCATCATGGTCTGCTTCGCAGTCTGCACCGCAATCCGACCGAAGTTGGGCGGAGTCACATCAAGATCGATGTGCTCACCCAGTTGAATTCCAAGCTGCTTCTTGGAAGCCAATGACTGGGGCACTTCGTTGAACTTATCGACGTAGTCGTCATCAGCCACCACCTCGAGGGAAGCGAAAATACGGGTATCACCCTTCTTTTCATTGATTTCAGCCTTGAGAGTATTAATGGCGTCCGCTCCGGGAACCATTTTACGGTAAGCTGAACAAAAGGCAAACTGAAGCGCCTCCACCACGCGGTCGCGGTCGATAGCCTTTTCCTTTTCGTAAAACTCAATAAGGGCGACGATATCCGTAGTCATTTCTTAGATCCTTGTTTCCCGAGACCAAAAAGAGCGGGTTAGAAAACCCACTCCCTACTGACGTCAGAAGTTGTTCGGGAAGGCCTTATCCTCGATCTTAAATAATGACAAGTCCTAATCAACAAGAGAACGCCATCTCAAATTGCGAAACTCCGCTTCAGTTTGCCATGCAGCCAGCCCCATGGGGGCACAGAGCTCAATCATCCCCGGCCGGAGTCCCAACTCCTTTCCCTCGGTCGGCAGGTCGATCACCTTCTCCCCATCCATCTCCACCTCGATACGTTCCTTAAAAACCCGGAGCTTAATGGCATACCATTGATCATCTTCAAAGTTCCGGTAGAAGGTTGTCTCGTTCTGGGAGGCATCTTTTCCATCGATGGAAGAAATCCCGACTGTGCCCCCTCCCCATCCTCCGACAACCAAGGTGAGACACTCGTCCGCCGAACCTACAGGGAAAGTCAGCCCACAGAAAAAATCGCTTCCATTGAGCCTTCGAGTCTCGAGTTCTAGCTCATACGGAAGCGTGGGCAACTCACCCTGATACAAGATACCCGTGAGCTCCGCCCCGAGATCCAAGTGAAGTTCCCCCTCGTTCCAAGCTGCCGACCCATCTCCACCGAATTGAACCGCAGCCCAATCACTCTCTTCGGGAACGACCCAAGACACCTTTTTCTGGCAATTGCATCCGAGCAGAACCACCGAAAAGAAAAGAACGAACAATTTCATCAACACAAAGTTACCGATTCGTCGGCCCATTAGAAGGTTCGATCTCAGAACAACTTTTCCCGCACCTCGTTCGGCGGATTTCCCAGCAAAGGATTCTCTGAGTCTTCAGACCATTAAAAGATCAGTCACTGGAGCAAATTGAAGCAGCTTCCAGCCCGTTGCGGGTGCGTTCCCGTAACATGGGGTTTAGAGGGGTTTCTCCGCACCCCCTTCGCCTCGAGTGGTAGCAATCGCGATGATTCGAGACAGTTCCGCTTTAAGCGTCGGATCCATCTTAGTTAGTTCATTCTTCGGAAAGTGGAAAACCTCGATCCGGTCATAGTCTCGTTCTCCACGAAACGTTCCTCCTCCAGTTGGAATGAGGACGACACAGTAATGTCGAAATACCGCTGAAATAATTCTGCCGTTCATAAAGTGGCAATTCCAATTCTTGCCCTTGGCTACGTTATCAGAATACGCGTGGATGGACGCGACCTTCCCGTCTATGGAGATGACCTGAATAGAGCTAGTTGCAGTCGAAACATCCGCATCATCCAAGCAAACACAAGTTTCTGGACTAGCATTCTTCCACGGAATTTTTTCCTCCTTGAACCTCTCTGTGGCTCTGGCTGAAGACATCAACAGGGAGGTGATCAAGACGAATTTTAATGTGTCCATTTTCTAAGGCGAACGTTTTTGTAAAGGGAGGGGGCCAATTTTCATTTGCTATCCTAGGGTTAAGGAGAACTCCGATGGCAAGGTGACTATTGGTGATCGCTTTTAGCGAGTGGATGATGGTGATCCAAGCCCTTCTTTTCAGCGAGTCGGGGATCCAGCGTTGATCGTTCTCTTGATTAGGGCGATCGCATTCTCTGCAAACCACTCTCCCAGGATCAAATACCCTTCCTTCGTGTAGTGAAGATCGTTGACCACCTTGTCCCTCACTTTGCGGTCATTCAAATCAGCGGTATCGACCCAATTACCCCTTGGATGGGCTTCGGCATGTAGACCGCCGGGGAGCAAGGAAAACTCAGTCACGAATTCGTAAAACTCCTTGGAGAGATCCCAAAAAAATAGTCCACCAAGCCCCCCCTCGAAGGTCCGCTTTGCGAGACGGAGCGTGAAGTCCCTCCGTCGCGAGAGTTACGCAGCCGTTCTTGAACATAACATTGGTTTCGCTCTGATACCAAATGCAGCTCGGTGTTGTTCTACCTCACCACCCAAGACTCGATCACCTCCTCCTTTAAGCCAGGACATCCCTGACCACCTTGCCGTGAACGTCGGTCAGGCGGAAGTCACGACCTTGGCTACGGAACGTGAGGCGCTTGTGATCAATACCCAATAGGTGAAGGATGGTTGCATGGAGGTCATGGACGTGAACCTTGTCCTCGGTGGCGTGGTAACCAAACTCGTCGGTCGCTCCGTGAGTCATCCCGGGTTTCGTCCCACCGCCAGCCATCCACATCGTGAAGCCGTGCGGGTGGTGATCGCGCCCCCACGTTTTTCCCATCACTTGGGCAACGGGCGTGCGGCCGAACTCGCCCCCCCAGATGACCAGCGTGTCCTCTAGCAACCCACGCTGTTTGAGATCGGCAATCAAGGCCGCCACCGGTTGATCAGAAGCAAGACACTGTCGTTTGTGCTCGCGGTCAATATCGGTATGTGAATCCCAACCGCGGTCGTAGAGTTGGACGAAGCGAACGCCGCGCTCGACCTGGCGCCGAGCCATTAGACAGTTACGAGCGAAGGAGGGTTTGACCCGATCGGCGCCGTATTGCGCCATCGTTTGATCGGACTCTTTGCTCAAGTCTGCGAGTTGCGGCACGCTGGCCTGCATTCGAAAGGCCAGCTCGTAGGAGGCGATGCGCGCGGCAATCTCGGAGTCTCCGAGAGTCTCATGCTGTCGGTGGTTCATCCACTGGATTAGATCGAGTTCACCACGCCGGTCCTTGGTCGTGACTCCCTTCGGATTCCCGAGATGGAGCACCGGAGATCCGCTGTTGCGGAAGGGCACGCCGGCATGACGGGAATCGAGAAAGCCGTTTCCCCAGAAGCTCTGCAGGAGCGGTTGGCCATCGCTGACGCCGGAGGTCAGCACGGTGTAGGCAGGTAGATCCTCGTTAACCGAACCAAGTCCGTAGGACATCCAGGAACCGAGGGTTGGTCGGTCGCCCAACAAAGTGCCGCAGTTCATGAAGTTCACCCCGGGGTCGTGGACATTGGTATCGGTGTGCATCGAGCGGATCACCGTCAGCTCGTCGGCGACCTTGGAAAGGTGCGGGAGTAGTTCGGAAATGACGGCGCCTGATTGCCCGTGCGCACGAAAGACATAAGGCGAGCCTTTGAGATTTGGCGTGCCACGAATGAGAGCGAACTGCTGATGATCTTTGAGCAATTCCTTCGGAATGGCTTTCCCGTCTAATTCGTTGAGCTTCGGCTTGGGATCAAAGAGGTCGAGGTGCGACGGCCCTCCCGCCATGAAGAGGAAGATGACGCGTTTTGCCTTCGCAGGATGATGCAATCCGGAACGATTCCCCTCCCCGGCCATGAGATTGTGGTTCAACAATGAGGCAAGTGCCATCGAGCCAATCCCTCCCGCGGAGCGACCAAGAAAAGCGCGACGCGTGAGGTCGAGAGAAGATGAAAAATGACGGATCATGGTCGGGTAATCGTCTCGTCGAGGTTCAAAAGGATGGAGGCGACACTCTGCCAAACGAAGAGATCGGAATCGGCTGATTGGGCATCGATAAAGCTCAGAAACTTTCTTCGCTCGCCCTCTTCAGGAGAGCGTCCGAGGCAGAGCTGAAAGGCAAGATCGAGGCGGACTCCATTATCCGCGGCTTCCGCGAGGAGTCGCTGGGCCAAATGCTTGGCGGACTCGACAAAGACGGGAGCGTTTAAAGTCACCAGCGCCTGGGTGGGCAGGTTTGCGGTGTTACGTTTCACGACACACACGGGACGAGCGGGAGCATCAAGAAGCTCCATGGTGGGATGCAGGGCCATGCGACGCCAGTAGGTATAGAGGCTCTTGCGATATCGGTCGGGGCCGCCGCTTTCTTTCCATTGTCCGGGCAGGTCCCGGTCCTCCCAGTAGTTTTCAGGCTGCGGAGGAAAGACGCTCGGCCCGCCGGGATAGCCCTTCAGTAAGCCACTTATTGCAAGAGCCTGATCACGGATTTGTTCGGCCGGCAGACGGACGCGCGGCATGCGGCCCAGCAGTAAATTATTGGGATCCTTTTCCCTCAGCCCCGGGGTGATGCGGGCCCATTGCCGGTAGGTGGCCGAGGTGACAAGCAATCGATTGATGTGCTTCATGTCCCATCCGCTGCTCACGAATTCGTCGGCCAGCCAGTCGAGTAAATCCGGATGGGTCGGCGGGGCACCCTGCGATCCGAAGTCGTCTGAGGTGCGCACCAAGCCGTGGCCGAAGTAACTTTGCCAGAAACGATTGACCACCACTCGGGCAACAAGCGGATTCTTTCCAGCGACCAACCAACGGGCAAACTCGAGTCGGTTCTTCGGTTGGCCGTCTTCGTCGGGCGCAAGAACTGTTGGCACCGCAGGTGAAACTTGATCCCCGCGACTGAGAAAGCTACCGCGCAGGTGGATGAAGGTCTCGCGGGGCTCCGGTAACTCACGCATGACCGGAACCTTGATGCTCTTGACCCCTGCCTTCTTCCCGTCCAACTTGCTGATGGTTGCCAACAGGTCCGCCACTTTCTCACCCGCTTCACCTGAACCAAGTTCATCACCATGCGCGCGGTTGTAGAGTCGCACTTCGCTGAGACTGCCTTCAAACCGATAGGCCTTTGCCTCGTTGCTTGCATCATAACCCACGCCAATCGCCAGATGTCTATCTGATATCGCAATCGTCTCTGGCACCTCGCCAATGGAGCGAGCTGTCTTGTCCTCGATCCCATCTACGAACAAGCGCACCGACCTTCCAGCCTCGAAAACGACAGCGACCTGATGCTCTTGTCCGTCGTTAACAGGATGGCTCCCGAAGACAGAGATACCAGCAAAGGGATCATTCCGAGAAGAAACCCAGAAAAACAAGTGCCCCGGTTTGGCTTCCTTTTCACCCTCACCGCCGACCCCAAAGACAAAGCTGCGCTGCCCGCCGCGCCAATCGTATTTCGAAACCAAATCGGAAACCGCTTGGCGGGTTTTGATTCGAGCCGAGATCGTGAGATCACCGGTGATATTAAACTTTTGATCACCCGCATCAGGATGAACGCCATTCCACTTGCCCAGCAAACCGGCTTCACCGATTTCCTTGAGAGCAGGCAAAACCCGACGCGCTGCCTCCAGTTTCGCCTTGAGTCGTTTTCGCTCCGCCGCAAATTGCTCGCCGTGTAATCGCGGAGAGTTCTGATACTCCATCGTCGGACCACCCTGCCCCATTCCCTTCCCTTGATGCTCGACGTTGTTAAAGATGGCGAAGAGAGAATAATAATCATGCTGGCTGATCGGATCGAACTTGTGATCGTGGCACTCCGCACATTCCATCGTCAGACCAAACCAAACCTTGCCGGTCGTATTGACCCGGTCGGTCACGCCCTTGAGACGATACTCCTCTACCGGGTAAGTTTGGCCGCGAGCTTGTGGAGCATTGCGATGAAACCCGGTCGCCAATCGCTGCTCGATGGTCGCATTGGGCAGCATGTCTCCAGCCAGCTGATCAATGGTAAATTGGTCGAAGGGCATGTTTCGATCCAGCGACCGAACGACCCAGTCCCGGTAGGGCCAAATCTCGCGCTTCTTGTCATCGGCAAAGCCGCGCGTGTCGGCATAGCGCGCGAGGTCGAGCCAATCTTGGGCGCGGCGTTCGGCATAGTCACGTGTCGATATCAAACGATCTACCAAACGATCGTAGGCGTCGGGTGAGGTATCGTTGAGAAATTGAGCCACTTGCTGTGGCGTCGGCGGTAACCCGGTGAGATCCAAAGTCACCCGACGGGCAAGCGTGTTGCGATCCGCCTCCGGCGAGAGGGTTAGCCCTTCTTTTTTTAGGCGCGACACGATAAACTGATCAATCAGATTCCGTGCTCCAGTCACAGACGGCGGCACCCTCTTTTTTGGTGGAACAAAAGCCCAATGGAGTTGGTATTGAGCGCCTTTCTCGATCCAGCGTTTGAGCAGGTCCTTCTCGACGTCCGTCAGGTGCTTATTGCTCTCCGGTGGCGGCATCACTTCGTCCTCATCCGTGCTGGTGATGCGTCGCCAGACCTCACTTGACTGTAGGTCACCTGGCTTGATGGCCTGGATGTCATCGTTGAGGGCGTAGGCGCCCTCTGGGATATCGAGTCTCAGATCGGCCTTACGCTCATTGGCATCGAATCCGTGGCACGCGAAGCACTTGTCGGAAAGGATCGGACGGATGTCCCGGTTGAATTCCAAGCGCGCTGATTCGGCCAGGGCGCCCGGAGCGTGCAGAAGCAAGCTCGCCGCGAGAGTGAGTTTACAAGCAACAAAACGGGAGCTAAATTCTCGGGGCATGCTGACTGGCAGGTTTTTTTTTGATGTAATGTTGCAGCATACTCTTAAATGAGTCGGAGAGGGCCATACAATTGATTCATTTTTTTGACTCCCCCAGAATTGGCCTGGATCACTGGAGGTCGATGGGAGTCCCGCGATATCCGGGCTGTGTTTTTCCACCTTGCTCATAAAGTTCGGTTCCGAAAGGGTGAGAAGGTCCCAGCCCAAGGGCTCCGATTACCGTTCTCTTGAGCCACGCAATATCTTCATTCGGCAGCTTGTCTCCTGCGCAAAAATAGCCCGCCTTCCATTAGGAAAAATCACCGTCACCTTTCCACTAGCAGCATCGTAAGATTTCATCTTACCTTCAGTCTTGCGACCATCGACACTGGTCCAGTTACGTCCTTCAGCAACAGGAAGAAGCATTCCCAGAGGAGATTACCTATCGAATCCTAGGAAAAGTGCATCTTCATGCCGGACCTTGGGGAAAACTACGAACGCAACTTCGCCACCAAAAAACTACTTCCCGACCTTCTTTCCTTTTCGCTGCTCATATATCCACTCGTAGACTTTAGGATTTCCGTAGCATGGAGTCCAGGCATCGTGTTTAATGCCGGATGCCTCATCGTATTCAGTGTATTTGATGTTCCCTTGCGCTTTCTCCAGCGCTGTCACCATTCGTCGAGTGAATTCAACACTCACAATGGGATCAGCCACTCCATGATGAGTCCAGATCGGGATATCCTTAATCGACTTCGCAGTCGCAGGATTTCCTCCGCCGCAAACCGGAACCGCCGCCGCGAAAAGCTCGGGAGCCTTCGCAATAGCTGACCAGGTTCCGAACCCGCCCATCGAGACGCCCGTGATGTAGACACGCTCTTCATCGACAGGGAGATTCTTAATCGCAGATTTCACGAGCCCAATCACATCTTCAAGATACTCACCATTCCAGCCCTTGGTATCATCCGGGCATTGCGGGGCCAAAATAAATGAAGGGTTTTCACGATGAAATCCTCCGCTGGCAAAGTTACGGACAATGCCATTGAGTTGCTTCTCGTTGTCGGTTCCTCCGGATCCCCTTCCGTGTAGGAAAATCAAGATCGGGTAGCGCTTCTTCGAGCTCATTTTCTTGTCGCCGTAAAAGCGGAATTTCAGACTCTCATACTCCATCTTCTCCCAATCTTTCGTCAAGCGATCTTCAAAAATCCCACTCGGTTTTTTCTCCCCAGGGCCGGTCTGGTCCTCGAGAGCCTCCTCGATCCAATTGCGATCCGCCTCCGAAATCTTATCGAGCGGTAAAGTAAAACGTTTCCGGTCCGTTTTGCGACGCAAGGTTACACTTCTCTCGTTCGCCGAGACAAACTCGGCCTCCAGAGTCCGCCCGTCAGCAGCAGTCCAGGTCCGGACCTCTCCCGCCTCCGCATTCGGCTGTATCGCGAGCGCGAGGAACACAAGAGCGAGCGCCATTCGCACAAGCTTGCTCTTTAGAAAACGTGGCCCCGATTGGAAAAGGGCTGATGAGGGAAGAAAGTAAATAAGATTCATCTTGTAAGGTTTAATTTCGTAGGTTGCTAACAAGGTATTCGAAGGGAATAAAGCGAAGGTTACAACAAAATCAAATAAACTACCCAATCGCGTTTTTCATCATTCTTCTTTCTATGCGATTAAGTATCGTTCCCGTCTAAATGCACATGCCCTTTTCACCCCGCAATTGCGTACTCGCGCTCTTGATAAACCTCACCATTCTTCCCCTCGCCTTCGCTGCGCCCTACTCCGTCGAAGTCCTCGCGGACAATCCCGTGGCTTTCTACCGCCTCAACGAAAGTCCCGGAGCAACGATGGTAATTGACGCCTCCCCCAATGGAAACCATGCCACCTTCGCGGGAACCAAACCACCGACCCTCGGGGTCGCCGGATTGACCGAGGAAGCTGATACCGCTGCGGAATTCAGCGGTATCGCATCAGACAAGGCACGCGTCCTCACCCCTCCGCTTTTTAACCCCGCACTGACGAGCTTCACCATCGAAGCTCTTTTCAAAACAGACGCCACTTCCCAACAGGCCGTCGTCCAACAGGATGGCGGCAGCGGACGAACCCTCTTTTTCCTCTCATCTACCGGCGGTGACATTCGTAGCTTCCTTGGCGGCGCCACACGCAGCAGTGGCACGGGGGCCCTCGTGGGACAAGTCCACCACGGAGCCCTCGTCTTCGATAGCACCAGCAATACCTGGACTTGGTACATCGACGGTGTCGCCACCAACTCGGGCACGGTCAGTCCTGAGTCTTCCAACGGAGGATTCTTCATCGGTATTCACAAGAATCTCACGAGCAACTACTTCGACGGCACGATCGACGAAGTGGCCTTTTACACCCACGCCCTTTCAGCCGCACGGATCTCCGAACACGTCGCCTCAATGGCAACACCGCCCATCTTAAACTCCTTCACCGGCGCCCCGATAAGCATCCCAAATGGCGGCAGCGCCACGATCTCGTGGGAAGTGGCTCCCGAGGTCAGCGCACTCGACATCGACCAAGGCCTTGGCGATGTCCTGCCACTCACCACAAATGGAATTGGCAGCGTTAATATATCCCCAGCTACCACCACGACCTACACCATCACCGCCTCCACTGCCAGCGGCAGCGCCACCGAAACCGTCACCATCTTCGTCGACGAACCGGCAAGCTTCCGCCTCAATGAATTCGTCGGCCAGAATGCCGGACCGGTCGCCGACGAGGACGGTGAAGAAAGCGATTGGATTGAAATCAAGAACACCGGAAACACCCCGAACGACCTCGCGGGTTTCTACCTCACCGACGATCCCACTAACCTTACCAAGTGGCAGTTTCCATCTGCCGCAGTCAACAACGGCGATTTGTTATTGATCTTCGCCTCCGACAAAAACCGTGCGGTATCAGGAGCCGAATTGCACACCAATTTCAAACTCTCCTCTGGCGGAGAATATCTCGCCATCGTCGAGCCTGATGGCCTGACCATCCACGATGAATTTGCACCCTCCTACCCAAGTCAATTCGTCGGCACTTCGTATGGCCGCCTCGCCGACGGAAGCCAGGGTTACTTTGCCGAACCCACTCCCTTGGCGGAAAACGAAACCACTACCTTCAGCGGATTCGTCGAGGAAGAAGTCATCGTCGACGTGCCACGCGGATTCTACGACGCCCCGTTCTCCGCAGGGCTCAGCACCTCCGATCCCACCCTGTCCATTCGCTACACCCTCGATGGCTCACCGCCCACCAAAACCACGGGAACGCTCTACAGCACGCCGATCTCTATCACCACCACGACCATCTTGCGGGCCGCATCTTTCCGCCCCGGCGAAGCTCCGCGAAAAATCACCACTGTCACCTACCTCTTCCTTGCCGACGTGCTCAATCAACCGACCTCCCCCACCGGCTACCCGAACATCTGGCAACCCGGCACCGGCGCCGACTACGCCATGACCTCAGGCGTTGCCGCGGGCCAGGACATCATCGATGCTCTCATGGCCCTCCCGACGGTTTCCGTCGCCATGCCAATTGACGATCTTTTCAACAACAACACCGACCCCGCCATCGGTGGTATCTACGCGAATTCGACCATCGCTCGCGGCTTTGCCTGGGAACGCGCCTGCTCTGCTGAATTCTTCGGATTCCCTCATGGTCAGGAGTTACAGGTCGACTGTGGAATGCGAGTCTTCGGCAATGCCAGCCGCTGGACCTCGCGCCCGAAACACAACTTGCGCCTCGTTTTCCGTTCCTCCTATGGCCCATCAGAACTCGAGTTCCCAGTCTTCGGCAACGACGGCTGGCCGGATAAGGTCAATAGTTACCTCCTGCGCGGACAGAACGGTGACTCGTGGTTTCACCCAACCCAAAACCAGCGCAACGACGCGCTCTACATGCGCGACCAACTCGCCCGCAGTCTGCAACTCGCGATGCACCGCCCGGCTAATTTTCAGGAACACGTTCACCTTTACCTCAATGGACTTTACTGGGGCCTCTACCACACTCTTGACCGAAATGAGGATAACTCGATGGCGCAGCACTTCGGCGGTGCGAAAGAGGAATGGGACGTTATCAAATCCTCACGCACCAACGGGATGGAAGCCATCGACGGCGACCTCACCGCCTGGAATGCCATGCTCAACCAGGCGGAGGCCGGACTCTCCGGAGACGCAGAGTATGCCGCCATCCAGGAACACATCGATCTCAACAACCTCATCGACTATCTTTTAGTGAATTTCTACGACGGCAATTCGGATTGGGATGACAACAACTTTCAGGCCGCCAGACGTCGTACCGGCGACGACCGCTGGCGCATTTTTGTCTGGGACTCCGAACGATCTTTCCTCGGAACCACCGCCAACAGCACGACCAAAAACTTCGCCAATCGCACCACCCGCCTGCACACTAAACTCCGCGGCAATGCCGAATACCGCCTCCGCTTCGCCGACCGCATTCACAAGCATTTCTTCAACAGTGGCGTGCTCACCCCTAACGGCGTCGCCAACGAACTCGACAAATGGATCGCGACCCTTGAGACCCCGCTCATCGCCGAGTCCGCCCGCTGGGGAGACGCTCAACAGGCCAGCCCGATTGGGCTCACCCAGTGGCAGACCGAAGTCAATTTTCAAAAGAACACCTACATCCCGGGACGCACCGCCACCGTCGTAGGCCAACTCCAATCACAGAACCTTTACCCATCCGTTACCGCTCCACGCTATAACCAACACGGCGGTAAGGTGAGCTCGAATTTTCAGCTCACAATGACAGCACCCGTCGGCACGATCTACTACACTCTCGACGGCACCGATCCACGTGATACCACTATCGCCAGCCCGAACATCTCAGCCAGCGCGCTTATTTACCTCCCGGGCAATCCTGTTTCGCTCACAATATCGGCTCTCGCCAAAGCACGTGTCTTATCCGGAGCAACATGGAGCGCGCTCAACGAAGCCTCCTTCTTCGTCGACACCGTTCCCGCCGACAACACCAACCTCGTCGTTTCCGAACTCAACTACCACCCCCTCAGCGACGATGATGCCGTCGAGTTTATCGAACTCATGAACATCGGCGATGATGAGATCGATCTCCGCGGGGTGAAATTCATCCGCGGCGTCACCTTTGACTTCGATCAAAACGACAACCGCCCCATTCCGGTGCTCGCTCCGGGAGAACGCATCGTGCTTGTCGGAAAATCCGCCGATTTCTCGACGGATTACCCCGGAATTCCGGTTGCCGGAAAGTTCATCGGCGACCTCTCCAACACCGGCGAAAACATCACCCTTCTGGCCGCCGACGGCAGCACCATCAGAGACTTCCGCTACAACGACAAACTCCCCTGGCCTACGAGCCCCGACGGAGAAGGCTTCACCTTGGTCCTGGTCGCTCCTGATAATGACCCCGATCACCAACTCGCCACCTCGTGGCGCCCGAGCACGACAAGCGGAGGCAACCCCACCACCAGCGACGCCATTCCCTTTTCAGGAGACCCCAACGCCGACCTGGATTCCGATGGTATGACCGCCCTTCTGGAATACGCATGGGGCACCGACGACACCGCCCCCAGCTTTCCCAACGAAGTTTACGAATTAACCGGACCACCAAACAATCTCAGCTTCGTGACCCAGAAGAACCTGAGCGCCGACGACGCCATCATCACCATTCAGACTTCTAGTGATCTAAACAGGTGGGTCAGCGCAGACGCCCTGCTGGAACCCAGCAATGAGGAACACCTTGGTAACGGCATCGCCCGCTACACTTGGACACCCCAAGCATCCGCCGATCCTGGCAGCCAACTCTTCATCCGCATTCTCGTCGAACAAAGATAAGGATCAGCTGCTTCCTTGCTGTCGAGACAGTGGTCAGCCGGACTCCGAAGGGAGGAGCACAATGGAATCTCCCGCTCCAACTAATTTCAATCAGCTTGACCTTGTTTTTGGAAAGGTAGCTGGTGACACGCTAATGCGTGATGATCGGACCAGACGATTTCTTTAAATTAATCAGAGTAATACAAAGTAGTATTTCAAAAGAGCCGGACTACCAGCCTGCACGGCGGCGGGAATTCCGGATCCTTCTTTTCGGCGACCGCAATCGAACTACCCAGAAGAATTGGGGTAGCGATGAGTAGAAGAATACGATCCGACCTTGCAGTATACGGTCGCAATCCGCATTGGTCAGAATCACCCGGAAATTGTACCAACCGTTGGTCGCGGTGAGGCTGTCAACGATTTTCATCAAGACCCGCAAGTCGAGCCCACCGGTAGGAAATGTTGAGGTGCCTCCGAGAGTGTCGCTGGCGGAGATATAAAACTGCACAACGGCGGTGACCACCTGTCTGGGAATGACCTCGTCATTCAATAATTGTGCCTCGACTGTTCTCACCTGCGTGTCTACCCATGGACCGTGATGAGGTTGGAACGTTACCTCCAACACTTCGCACACTGCGAAACTGGCCTCCGGACGATCGGGAATCTCCACCTCACACTCATGCAAGCTGCCTCCATCCCCTCGCCCGAGACCCTCGGTCAGACAGATGCCGACCTCAAAAACCACGACCTCACCGGCCCTCTGGCTGAGTTGATGGCGTGAGTAATTCATCATCCAATCGACTTCTTCCATCATGAAAATTCCCCCAATCATCTTACTCCTTATCTGCCACCTTTGCCTGTGCGCTCAAGGTCAGCTGCGACTCCCCAATATTTTCGGAAGTCAAATGGTCCTCCAACGTGACAAACCAGTCCGCATCTGGGGATGGGCGGAGAATGAGAAAGACGTCACTGTTTCTTTTTCGGGGCAGGAAAAGACCATCACCTCCGGAAAGGACGGTAAGTGGCTCATCACTCTTGAAGCGATGGAAGCCAATGCCACCGGACAGTTTCTCAGAGTGAAATCCGGCGACCTTTCCATCACTTACGAAAACATCCTCGTGGGTGATCTCTGGGTCTGCGGAGGACAAAGCAATATGGAATGGCGCCTGCGGAGTTCACGCGATGCCGATGTCGAAATTCCCAGCGCCCGTTATCCTGCCATTCGTTTCATCCGAATCGAACCCGAAGGTCTCCCTGAGCCCCGGGAAGACTTTCCCGCTGAAAACGGAGCTGGCACCTGGCAAACCTGTTCTCCCGAAACGATTGGTGATTGTTCCGGTGTCGCCTACTTCTTTGGACAGAGACTCCATCGTCGACTTGATGTCCCCATCGGATTGGTCAATGCAGCTTGGGGAGGCACCATGGCCCAACACTGGGTCACCCGCGAAACGCTCGAGACTCTCCCAACGGTCAAACCTTACCTCGAAGAATACGAAGCAAAGTGCCAAACTTGGATCGATGCGGGACGCGAAGAAGGAGCGACCAAACGTCTCACCTCCGATCTCGAGAAATGGGAAGCCCTTGCAAAAGTAGCCAAAGCAAAGGGAGAAAAATCTCCCGGTGGAAAACCAAACCCCAAGAGCTATCAAAACCCTGACCAAGGACGCATTCCTTCAGGAGCTCTCAATGCCATGATCATGCCTCTCTCCGGACTCTCGGTTCGCGGCATACTCTTCTACCAAGGCGAAAACAACGCCTTTGGAAACACCTGGATCCCCTTCCGCGAAACCTTCCCCGCTGTCATTTCCGACTGGCGAAAAATTTTCCAGGACAAGGACCTCCCCTTCGGTATCATCCAGATTGCCGGATGGAGCACTCGCCGGTCCATGACCTACGACATGAATCATCACACCAACGTGATTAGGGAACAGCAACACCTCACGTGGCGCGACACCCCCAACACCGGGCTCATTGTCAGCTTTGATGCCAACAGCGACTCCAACATTCATCCCGGCCGCAAGTATCCCGTCGGTGATCGCTCGGCCCGCTGGGCACTCTCAACCGTTCATGGCATCACTGATGCCACCCGCCCCCAGCAACCTTTGCAATGGCATGGCCCCATCTACAAAACGATCGAGAAGAAAGAGAATAAGATCGTCATCCACTTTGAAAAAACTGGATCTGAGGGCCTTCGATTCGACCAGACGGATGCTCGAGGGTTCTACCTCGCAGGCTCGGATCAAGTCTTCCATCACGCCTTGGCCCGCGTGGTAGGCGGACGGGGAAAAACTCCCGAAGTAGAAGTCTGGTGCGACGCGGTCACTGACCCGGTCGCCGTACGCTACGCTTGGTCAAATCTCCCACTTGGGACCTTGATGAATGGCAAGGAACTCCCCGCCTTTCCTTTCCGCAGCGACACTTGGCCTCTCAAACCACACTATGGCGAAGACCTCTACCATGTTGTCCCTCAAAAAAGGGGAGATCAATAGAACCTTTAATCATCAACGATTATGAATCTCTCACGACCTCTCTCTCTGGCACTCGCTACGCTCCTTTTTCTTCCAGCAACTGGAGCTGGCCCCCCGGGCAAGATGACCTTGCCCGACTTCACCAAGGGCGACCGTATCCCGGAAGGTGCCAAGCACGACTGGAACCTCGGAGCGACAGGCGCACGAGGTTGGATCTTCAGCGACAAAATGGTGACAAGCGACGCCCGACAAGTCTTCATCACCAGGGTCGCCAAGGGCTCACCTGCTGAAGACATCCTCGCTATCGGAGATGTGCTTCTCGGAGTGAGTGGAAAACCCTTCTCGTATGATCCTCGTACTGAGATGGGCAAAGCTCTCACATCTTCCGAAGCATCGGACGGCAGTCTCTCTCTCATCCGCTGGCGCAGCGGCGACAAAGAGACGGTCACCTTGACTCTCCCCGTTCTCGGAAAATACAGCGCAACCGCTCCTTACAATTGCCAAAAATCCCAACGCATCCTCAAGCAAGGCTGTCATATTCTTGCGCAACGCATCGTGGCAAAGGATTATCGCGAAAATCCCATCACCCGCTCTCTCAATGCCCTTGCCCTTCTTGCAAGTGGCGATGAAAAACATCATCCCATCGTTCGCAAGGAAGTCGAATGGGCCTCTGACTTCTCTAACAACAGCATGCAAACCTGGTATTACGGTTACGCCATCATCCTCCTCGCCGAATACACCATGGCCACGGGTGATCAATCGTTCATCGACGGTCTTCGGCGACTCTCTCTCGAAGCGGCAAACGGCCAAAGCAGCGTTGGCTCCTGGGGCCACCGTTTTTCAAATCCCGACGGACGACTTGCGGGATATGGGATGATGAATGCTCCTGGAATTCCCCTCACGATTTCACTCGTGATGGCCCGGGCAGCTGGCGTCGATGATCCTGCTCTCACCCGTGCCATTGACCACAGCACCCGCCTCCTCCGGTTCTACACTGGCAAGGGAGCGCTCCCCTACGGCGACCATCACCCCTGGATTGAGACTCACGAAGACAATGGAAAGTCTGGCATGACCGCCGTTCTCTTCAACCTGCTCAACGAACCCAAACCGGCGGAATTTTTCTCAAAGATGAGCCTCGCTTCTCATGGGTCTGAACGCGACACCGGCCATACCGGAAACTTCTTCAACATCCTTTGGTCATTACCTGCCGTCGCTCAATCTGGCCCCCACGCCACCGGCGCATGGATGGAAGAATTCGGCACGTGGTACTTTGATCTGGCCCGACAGTGGGATGGCACCTTCGCTCACCTCGGACCGCCTCAAACAAAGAAGGACAGCTACGCAAACTGGGATTGTACCGGGGCCTACCTCCTCGCCTACGCCATGCCGTTGAAGAAAATATTCCTCACCGGCAAGCGTCCTTCCATCGTCCCCCAGCTCGATGCCAAAACCGCGAAACGCATCATCCTCGACGGACGAGGATGGAACAACAAGGACCGCACCAGCGCCTATGATTCCCTGAACGGAGACACCCTCCTGGAATGCCTCACCAGTTGGTCACCCATCGTTCGCGAGCGGGCTGCCATGGCTTTCGCTCGACGGAAAGACATTCAAATTGAACCTATCATCAAGCTTCTCAAAGTATCTGATCTCGAATCACGCTACGGTGCTAGTCAGGCTTTGACTGCCCTCCGTGGACGCGGAGCACCAGCGATCAACGCCTTGAAAGCAAACCTCGCCTCGCAGGACCTCTGGCTGAGAATCAAATCTGCCGAAGCTCTCGCCGCCATCGGTAAACCCGCCATGGAAACAGCAGCAAAACTCCTCGAGCTTATGACACAGGTTGACCTAAAAAATGACCCCCGTGGAATGCAGCAACGGTATTTCTCTTTCGCCCTCTTCAACAATCGCGGCGGCATGCTCAGCCGTTCCTTGGATGGAGTCGATCGCAAGGTTCTCTTCAAAGCCGTCCGCGCTGGATTAAAAAACGAAGACGGTCGTGCGCGGGGCAGTCTTGGATCAGTCTTCCGAAATCTCTCGCAAGATGAAATCAAACCTCTGCTTCCCGCCATTCTGGAGGCTGTCGAAAATCCTTCCCCCAGCGGTATCATGTTTGCAGACGAAATTCGTATGGAGGGCCTGCAAATATTGGCCAATCATCGCATCGAAGAAGGAATCGAAGCCTGTGCTGACTACATCCGCACGCAAAACCCCTGGGCCAGTGAAAAGAGAACGCCGCGCATCACCGAACTTCTCCTGAAGTATGGAACCCATGCCAAGTCGTCGATTCCCGCCCTCAAGAAAACAGTGGCTTTCTTTGCCGCAGGAGAGAAAAACTTCCCCAAGAAACTGAGCCTTCAAAAAGCGAAGATTCTCGAAGAAACGATTCAAGCCATCGAGTCCGCCGACCAAACACCGAAATTGCTTCTCCTCAAATAACCATCTTTCCCACACCATTTACAGGTTACTCCAAATGTTCTCCAAAAAAAAACTCAGCCTTAAAGGCCTCCTCTTACTCAGCCTCGGTTGCCTGCAATCACTCGCCCATCCCGTTCCAGAAAGCCCAAAATGGCTCACTTACCCCGGTGCGGACGGACCAGGAAAGGGCAAACACATTGTCTTAATTGCGGCCGATCAAGAATACCGCAGTGAGCAAGCCATGCCCATGATGGCCGGAATTCTCAGCAAACATCACGGCTTTGATTGCACCGTCCTTTTCGGAGTCAATGATAAGGGAGAAGTCGATCCCACCATGCCGGTCTATCCTCAAAAAGGAAAAGAGGCAGATTTCAAGATTCACAACATCCCCGGCCTGGAGCACCTCGCATCTGCCGATCTCGTCATCTTCTTTCACCGCCTTCTGACATTGCCAAAAGAACAGCTCGACCTCATCGTCAGCCACCTAGACTCAGGAAAGCCCTCAATAGCCCTGCGCACCGCAAACCATGGCTTCCGCGGAAACCTTCCCTACAAGATCGACGGAAAGGACGTCAACTTTGGCCGGGATCTCATCGGGGGAGCCTTCATGGGCCACCACGGCCGATGGCATGCTGATTCCACTCGTGGCAACATTGTCGAAGAACTCAAAGACCACCCCATTGCCCGGGGTGTGAGCGACATTTGGGGACCATCTGACGTCTACCGAACATACAAAGAAGGAACCGGGCTGCCGAAAGACTGCACCGCCTTGGTGTGGGGACAACCCCTCATGGGCCGGAGCCCGAACGACAAACCGAACACCAAAAAGGTCCCGCTCCCCGTCGCTTGGTTCAAAAACTGGACAACAACCAAAGGACAAAAAGCCCGTGTTTTCAACTCCACCATGGGAAGTGCCAGAGACCTCCAAAGCGCCGGGCTCCGCAGACTTGTCATCAATGCCGCCTACTGGGGTATGGGATTGGAATCAAAAATCACCAAGGCTCGTAGCGTCGATTACGTCGCGTCCTACTCACCGCTCGCCAGTGGTTTCAACTACGAGAAACTCGGAGTGACGCCCAAGCTCCCCAAGGCATACCAATAATAAACTTTTTAGATTACTCAAAATTAATCAGTTAACGAGTTTTATGACGTAACCAAACTCCTCCCAATTTCATATTTCCTTGCACAAAACCGATCCATCTTGTCGTTCCATTCTTTGCGATCGGGGCGCTCGCTAGCGCGGCGGCATCCTACAATACCTGGACGGTGCTCGATCTGGCTGGACCAGCCACCTCGCCTGCATTAGACGGATGAGGAATATTGCAATTGGTGATGCGGCAGTAGCGCCAATTATAACCCAACTCCATATGATTGGGGTAATTGCGGATCATCTTCCTGATCCAAGTCACTGATTCAGGTGGCCTGAAAGCAAAAAAAAGCGCCAATCCTAGGAAGTGAGTGTCTTCATTGCTGGGTCGAGCCCACCGTCTAGGTAGGATTTTTAATAGCTTAAGAAATATTCTGTGATGGCTTCTGGTGCGGTTTTTCTTTCTGGCACGCAGTTTCCATCAGCGGGCTTTAGGGCGCTGGCGAGCGCCCAAAGGCGGAAGAATTCTTTTTCCCTAGCATTCTTGCTGGTCTTTTGGATGGCTTCATAGGTGAGAATCGCTTGGCCAAACTTGTTTTCGCAGACACCGCCGAATTCCATGACTTCGACAATTGACTTGTCGTCGCTAAGGAGAAGGTCGGCGTAGGGTTTCTCTTCAGCACCAAGAGTGGCAAATACCACCAGCTCACGCGCACCCTCGGTTAGAAGGGTGCACTTAGTCCTCGAAGTTGCACTTTTGTAGTTGAAGTCGATCGCGAATTATGAATTACTCCTAGAACCATAAAGCCGAAAGGCTGCGGCAACGCAGTATTTGGGCTATAAAAGAACCCTATCAACTACCACATCATGAAAAAACTTATTCTTGGCGGTCTCGTATCGTCTCTTGCTACCGCCACCAGTTTTGGGGTCATCGCGCTCCGAGTCGATTTTAACTCCACTAGCCAGGATGGTGGTCCTCATCCACAGGAAGGCTGGAGCAGCTATGACGCTGGCCACGAGGTAGCTGCTGATTTTACCACCCAAACCTTTGGCGGCATTTCTGTCACCCCAGCGTGGCCAAATACATCAGACCGCCGCGTCCAACAGATGATCGATCGCGGTGCGGGTAACGACAATCAATGGGACAACGCTAGCAGCGACCTCAACCTAGTCACCGACTTTCTCGGGACGGATACCCGTACAGGGAGCGGGGGTAACGGAAACTGGGATGGAACCACGGGAACGCCTTCCTACGTGACTCTCAGTTTTACCGGGCTTACTCCAGGGCAGGTTTATAACTGGAAATCTCTTCACCACGACACAGAAAACGTGCACGGGACGTTCGCAGCCTGGGGCTCCCCAAACGGCGGAGCGGACTGGGGTCAGTTGGCTGACGGAATAATGACCGACAGTAGCACAGGCGGCAACCCAAATTCGGGTGACCTTCGGGAACCTGGACCGGACGCATTCAGTCTTCCGTCTGTTTACTCCTTCGATTTCACCGCAACCGGCGCCGATGTCATTCGTTTTGCTCCGTATTCCGGAGGAGCTGTGCACTCTCAAATCTGGGGGATCAACGGATTCCAACTCGACGCCATTCCTGAACCTTCTTCTGCGATACTCCTCGTGGGCGGACTCGGAGCAATGTTCCTTCGCCGCAACCGCTAGTAGCGGGAGTCAGGACAAGTCGAATACCAAGACTTCTAAAGAGCCGGTGCCGCGAGGCGCTGGCTCTTTTTTGTGGCTGTCGGCGGCAACACCACTTTCGACTTTTAAAGAGCTGGCAGGAGAGCTCGTTTCAGCGCTCGCCCGATAGTCACGAAACTGATATTCGCTTAAATATCATAGATGCCGTGGGACACCAGTTTTTCTTCCGGCAAGCAAGGAAAATAATGATCGTAGCGTTTGATCGTCTCGGCGCTCATGCCGAAGAGCCTGGCAACCGACCCCGCACTCTGGGAGACTTAGATTTATCAGCCTCAACCGCTGCGTAGGAATGCCAGTCACGTTAGCAAAGGCTTTCCAACAATCGCCTCATTCTGCCAACCCTCGTTTCGTCGTAATCTCGGAAGAGCTTTGCACAAAGCCCCTCCGCAAAACAGAAGGGTCAAATGTTTACTTTAAAGTTCTCAATTCTAGCGCTTTGCGGAGGTAGAAAGAGCCAAGTGCTCTTCCCGGATAGCTTAACAGAAGGCAATCAGGAAGCAAAGAATGCAGAGGCCGAAGAGAGATAGACTGCTAGGAATTTTGGGGTTACCGCTGCGGAGCGATGATTCTCATCCGGAAGAATCGACTGGGATCGGTGATGGGGACGGCCAAGGTCTCGAGATGGCCTGTAGCGATACCGGGAGTGGCTTCGATCACAGGAAAAGAGCCCAGGTCGATACCGCTTTCCAGAGTGTAGTGATATCCAGGGACGGTTTGGCAAATCACTTCGCCATTTGAGGCGAGGGTGATGGGAGTATTTTTAATAATGGAACCGTCCCAGAACTTTTCGGCGTAAGCGAAGGCGCTTTGTCCGATTGCGGAGCCCATGATCCGGCCCGGTCCATCATCAGGAGAGACATGAATCCCGCCGTAGAGTCGTGATTCTCCTGCTTCGTCGGCCGCATCGTAATAGGTGGCCCATTGCAGGGAGACGTCGTTGGTCGGACCTGCTTCGAATCGAAGTCCACCCGCCGGAATGGTGTGGGAAAAAATCCCTCCGGGAAAATACGGAGTGCCGGTGATCAGGGTCATGACTTCGGCAGCAGCCCGACTGAAGGCCGAGTGGCCAGAAACGTATCCGGCGAAGGCCGGGGTCACAAAGGCGTCTCTTTGGTAGGGTAGCCATGCCTCGGCCAGGATCCATGCGCGACCGCCTGCTCCGGTTTCCGGGTCATCCGGTTCGCCTGGCCATGTGTAGACGGCGATTTCGCCGAGGTCGAAGGAGAGGTGGCTGTGGTAGGTATTAGCAGTCGCGGAGGTCACCTGCTCCACCAGCCCGGGGACGAGGGGCAGGTCACCGCGTCGTCCGAGGAATCGGATCGCGGAAATGGGGCGGACGTAGTCGTAGTGCTCCTTCACTCCCCAAACCGCAACGGCGGTGTTGTGAAGGGCGGCGTTTAGGGCGAGGTAAAGTTTTAACTCCCATTCCAGAGTCTCTACTACGGGGCCGGTGTTGGAAATTCGGAGCGCAAGTGAGGGGTCTGCCAGAATGGCATCGGTGACGTCATTAGCGACGAGATTCCAGTGTCCCGGCGGGGTTTCCGACTCCGGACCATCGGCCCAATACTCTGCGGCGCAGCGGCCAAAGTCGGCATGTCGGACAATATTTTCAGGATAGGAAACTCCCGTGACTGGATTGATGGGATGACCGATTCCGTCGTTGGTGCCGAGCGGATTGTTTCCCCGGGCTGAAGGGGAGAGATTGATCGCTGCGGGATCGGCTGGGTCGAGGAGTGCTGAGTATTCCAGAACCTCGACGGCGTTGTTCTTGTATGCGAGATCTCCCGTTCCGCCGAGTTTGGGGGGGGCGCCGGGATCGAAGAAGAGGCCCTCGGTGGTTTGGTCGAAGGAATAAAGGCCAAAGCCTTTCACCCTTCCCCAATGGGGGCTGACGAATTTTTGGACTTTTGCGGCAATCTGTCCGTTTTGGGTGAAAGCCACGTTGAAGGCCAGGGGTTGCCATCGGTTGAGATTCGACCACCCGTTCGGGTATTGTGATGCTGTGTCGTTGGTGCTGAGAATCAGAGGTGAGTTTACCGAGGAATATCCGGTGTCGTCGGTGTAACCGGGAGCCGTGCTCTCGTTAGCCCCGTCTCCTGCTCCGTAGTTGATGATGGCGGCCGCAATCCGGTTTCCGACGGCAGCAGGTGATTCGCCAACTGTGGAGGTTTCGGCGCCGTCATATCCCAGTGCTGTCATGAGGTCATTGAGGGCAGGCAGGGTAGTGGTGGCATTTACTGAAAGAGCATAGCGATGTTTCAAGAGGCGGCAGGCAGCGAAGCTGATCGCTTCCTCACGAGCTTCTGCAAGGGTGGATCCGTCCGGAACGAGGGCAGGTTCATTATGAAGATAGCCGATGGTGGCGGGGTCGTAAGCAGCCCAGGCGTCCCACATTGCAGCGGAGAGATGGAAGAGATTACGGGCGTGAACGGTGGGTGCGGGGAAGTCGAGCCGGATTGCGGCAAGGTTCTCTTCATTCCACTTTCGTGCAACGGTCTCGGCCAGAGAGATGGAAGATGCCCCAAGTAAGACAATCAATGAAATCATCATTTGTCTTGTAGAAGGACGCTCGCTCATTTGCATTTAATCCTAGGATAATTACTTTGCCTTGAAGAGACAAACCGAAATTCGAAGACATGGCTCTCCTACACGGGACACGTTGGCGCAGAGGAGTTCTCCCATTGTCAGCTGAAATCCTTCCTCTAACCAGCCCCCTTCCAGCGAGACCTTAACCGCGCCCTCCTTGGAAAACCCTCCTCGGAACATTTTATGAGAAGGAACTTCAGGGGGCGGCACACGGAGTGGTCGGGAATGATTGGTTCAAGGGGCCGCACCACGCCAACAAGTCATTGTTCGTATTCATCGTTTGTTCGATCACAGCGGGCCGCAAGGGATTAAGAAAATCGCTAGCCGCAATCACCTCAATGACCAAACAGAGGCGTGTTGCTCTGATGATCAATCTCGAACGCCCCTATCATTACAATCTAGAGGTTTATGCGGGATCTTAGGAAGATACCGCCGAAAAAGGATGGCCCTCGGTCATCCCTGATTGCACGGTGGCTAGCTCACTCGATACAGAACACCTCGCCAGCCGAGGGTTCCCTATCCATAGGGAATCGAAGGATCACTCCCCCTCCTTGACCGGGCTCTTGATCAAAGCGATCGCCTTCTCTGCAAACCGGGCGCCCAGAGTCAAATACCCTTCCCTCGTGTAGTGAAGATCGTTGACCACCGTGTCCTCCACCTTGCGATCATTCAAATCATCGGTATCGACCCAAGCTCCTCGTGGATGGGCCTCGGCGAACTCTTGCTGAATCCGGCGGATGGTCAAACGCCCCTTCAGTCTCTTCTGAACATCAAGTCCGGCGTCGCTGATCCGTCCGATGACAAGGTTGATCTTCTTGAAGGCCAGATCGGTTTGCAACTGTTCGAGCAGCTCCTTCAGGTAGGCGTCGTAGGCCGTGTTGTTCAGGTCCGACTCACCCTGCATCCAAACGAAAGTGACGGTTTTCAGCGACTGGTCCTTGATGGCGGCCTTCACCACGGTGATCATCGTCTCGTGAAAATGACCCCTCACCTTGGGCACACGCCCTCTCGTTGGAGGAGGAAATTCGTGGTTCGACTTCGCCCAGCTTCGGATCGACGCCCCGCTATAGGCGCTTTTAGCGACGATGATGTTTTCTTTACCAAACGCCTTGGTGACGGCGGGTGTGAATGACACTTCCGGCTTCATTCCGGCCATGTTCGACTGGCCTGAGAGGATGAACAGGTGCTTGCCACCCGCCATAGTGATGGCGGGAGTCAAGGTCAGTAGCATCCATACTGCGGCAGTGATCAATTTCATCCGTTTTACTTGATCGGGGTGAGCGTGAAGCACTTAATACTGATCCCTTTGTTGGGAGCTCTCAGAGTGAGTTGTAGCTTGTTTCTTCCAGTCTTGAACTCCATGGCTACTGGTTCGGTTTCCATCCAATCACCGAGGGTTAACGGCGCCTTAACTTCGTGCATATTGCGTCTGTTGGCTCGGATCGTGAAGGACCTATCCACAGTGACAGTGCACACACTAGCGGTGAAATTGTATTTTGCAGCCTCGGGGAGATTGACCGTATAGGATCGTAGTTCGGGGCGAATGCCGGCTAGGTTATAATGCATTTGGACAAACTGATCATCATAACTTTTCATGAAGCGAATTTTCTCGGTGCTCTCCGGCTTGGAGCAGGCGGCAACGGGAATGGTGATGACGCCGTTCTCATCCGTGGTGATGGTCGTGTCCGCGGCCGTCAGCTCCACCTGTGGAAACTTGTTCGCCTCCTCTTCAGGGGTGCCGTCGTCTTCCTCCCAATCCGAATTGGGGGAGATCGCAGCTTCATTTGATTCAGCAAACTCGGCGCCGACGGACTCGAGCTCTATCAGTTCAGCGTCCTCGACGATGGCCAGCTTCTTGTAGTGGGCTAATGATTTCCAGAGCCCTCCCCCGACACCGAACTGCATGCGGGCGACGATTGGTTCACCGAAGGCATCACCCAGCCAATTCGCACGGTGCACCTGGGCATACTCCTCCGGCACGCTGCGCGCCCGGGATTCCAATTCGAAGTCGAGACCACACTGCCCCCGAAAATGATTGAAGGTCCAATGCGCGCCAAAAACAGTCACCCATCCACCTGGCGTCCAATGACTGATCGCGGCATGCCCGGTTTGCGGAGCGGGACGAGAGGGAATGCCAAAAGCGTGGGTCGCGGCTCTGCCGGTAAAGGCCCGTGGGCCACAGATTCCCCCCTCGAGGAAGTAATCCTGCATGCTCAAGAGATTCAGATCAGGACGGACTGGCCTCGGAACATTCGACGTGTAGGGAACATCGGTCTTGGTGATGCGGCAGTAGCGCCACTTGTAATCCAAGCCCATATGATCGGGCCGGAAATTGCGCACCATCTTCCTCATCCAAATCATCGATTCAAGGGGGCGAAACGGAAAAATAAAGCGGCAGTTCCAAGCGGTTAGGGTGGGAAAGGCAGGATCGAGTTCACCATTGAGGCAGGCTTTTTCATAGTTCAGGTAAAACGCCACGATGGCTTCCGGGGCCGTCTTTCCTTCAGGCACATGGTTTCCATCAGGGTGCTCCAGCGAACTGGCCAGTGCCCAGAGGCGAAAGAAGTCCTTCTCCGTCGCATTCTTACTGGCCTTCTGGATGGCCTTGAAGTTGCAGATCGCCTGACCGTATTTATTCTCGTAGGCGCCGCCCAGCTCCATGACCTCGACGATCAACTGGTCGTCGTTGAGAAGCGCATCGACATAAGACTTCTCCTCGTCGCCCAGGCTGGCAAAGGCAGCCATCTCACGAGCACCGGCTGTCAGAAGAGCGCACTTGGCGAGCTTAGCGTGCATCTCCTCACCTCCCAAGAATGGCCCCACCTCTTTCAGCACCTCCCTTGCGGCGAGCAAGGCCTTGGCTTGCTTTTCAGCATAAGCCGGGTTCCCGGCACAGAAGGACACCGGTGCCATTTTCAGGCCATTGGGGTTCGGCAATTTCGGTAGTTTGGCAATCTCGCCGTGGGCGGCGAAGTAGGCCTTACTCGTGGCTTCATCCATTTTGGGAAGGGCTGCCGCGATCTCTTTCTTAAGCGAGTCGAGTGTGGCCGAATAGGTGGCCAGAAGCTCTTCGCCCTCCGAGGTCAGAGGCTCGGGCGCTTTAGCGGCCATGGAAACCTGGGACAGGCCGACCAGGGCTGTGATGGCCCATCTCAACACGTTGATCTTTGTTCGTTCTTTCATAATCTCAATTGCTTTCTTGTTGCTAATTATTGTTGGCTACTTACGTCTCAATTCTTTCAATTTGTCGTGGAACATTTGGTAGATGGATGACGGATAAGGAGTAGGATTGATGGCGGCCAGTTCCTGACCCGCTTTGGCCTCTTCGGCCCGACCGAGTTTCCCCAGGATGAGGGCTCTGAGTGTTCGCATCTCGACCAGACTCGCACCCGGCTCATCTTCCTTGCGATCGAACTCTTTTTTGTGCGCCTCGATCGCCGTGTCGATGTCAATCAGCGCGGAATTCCAATCATTCAACCCCATGTTCGCCATTGCCCGTCCGTGAAAACGCGGGGCACGCCAGCGGTAGCGTTCATCATTCCCAGGGAGGAACGGGCCGGAGAAAATCTTTTTGGCTTTCGCAAATTCAGCATTTGCCAACGCCCGGTAGGCAAGCTCGGTGTCGCACACTTCGATGTGAACCCCCATCGCGAGCCGGATCGCAAACGGGTAACCAAAGTCGGATTTGTAAGTGAACCCTGAGGTGTGCCAGGCAACCGTGCCATCACGGCGCAACAAGAAGACGTTGGGAATACGATCGGAGGAAAGGACCCCCAGCTGACGGACCATCGGATTTTTCAAACCTCCCGGCACCATCGCAGCCCGGCATGGCCACTCGTTTTTCGCCATCAACACCTTCAACCGCTCGGCATCGTCGCAGAGAAACGCCGCGATCACCTCAACTTCTTTGTGCACGTGCCGATCAGCGAATTCAAAGGCATAGGCCATGACACTTCTCAGGGGATCATTCTTCTGGGGTTTCCCATTCTTATCCAAGGGAACAGGAAAGTCCGCCTCTGGATCAGCCGGAGGCTCGACGAACATCAGCAAGGTCAATTTATCCTGCGTCTCTCGCGGCAGCTTCAACGCGCCACCATCAAGCGTCTTTAACTCGATCTCAGGCAGGCGCTCGGTCATCGGATCCAGTCCGTGGTTGACGGCATGTTCGCGGGGCGAGACGATATACCCGTAACGAGCCCTGACACGGCGCTCGGGGCGCGAGAGTTTGACCTTCAGAAGATCCAACCTGTGGTAGCGATCACGCAAAAACGCCGCCACTTCCCACACCGTTGGATCACTGGTGCCATTCTCAAGGAGAACCTCGCGGTAGTGTTTGTGAAGTTCCGGCGAATTGGCATCAAGAGCGAGAACGGCTGCGGCGGCAACGACAATTGCGCTCCCTTCTCCCTCATCGACTAGGCCTGATAAGATCGACCTGGCATCAGCACCGCTTTGACGAAGTGCCTCTTTCGCCAGACAAAATCGCGCAACAATATCGGCACCGTCTGACAGGGACGTCGCCAACAAGGCGCGCGCTTCCTTTGCCGCCAGTTCGAAATATTTAGGATCAGCAGCCATCTTCCACATTCCCAACAAGGCGATGATCCGGCGGTTGCGGACCCGCCACAGACCGGGATCCTGCGGATGTTTTGCAATCGCATCCGCGCAAAGTTTTAATGCCTCCCCGTAGTTTACCAACGCCTCCTCGCGCGTGAGCCGATAGCGGAGCGGAGCTTTGACAAAGCAATCCTGGATCGCGCGTAGCGGGTCGGACAACCCGCCGGTTTTTGGAATTTCTGAATTGGCCACCAGAAAGTCGCCGATGAACAACGACTGCAACTGCGCCAGGTAACGCTCGCTGGTGATCCTGACATCGTCGAACTTGTAGGGATTCACCTTCCCCCCTTGGCCGTGGCCATAGTTCTCGGTTGGCGACAGCAAGGTGTATCCGTAAGCATTGACCAGGATGCTGACCGGCTCCCGTCGGCCATAGGTGCGGAAGGTCTGACTGTTCTTTCCACCGGGAAGTTGGAGCGCCGTCCATTTAAATCCGAGCTCGCGCAGCGTCGATTCTCCCGCGTCCGGCAACTCATCGAGATTGAAGCTGTAGAAATCAAAGCGGCCCGGATGGAGTTCCTCATACTCGTTGATCTGTTTCAGGGCGACCTCGAAACCCTCCGTCTTCTTCGTCCAGAACACCATCAAGCAAGGATGTCCCAGACGATCAGCGGGGAAGCTCAACGAGGTTCCGTCCGCGCAGGTAAAGATGCCGCGAAAAAGCGCCTCGATACGGCCAGCGGCGAGACTTTTGCGGCGGAACTCGATGACGCCATGATGGTCGGAAAAACGCTCCTGCATGGTGCGCAGGATCTGCATTTCCAAGTCGAAGGCCTCGAGCTTCGGGGCGATCTGCGAGGCAAACATCAGACTCTTCGCCTCACCCAGCGTGTCGCGATAACGTGCGATCAGTTTCTCGAGCGCTACGGCACGCTCCTTCACATCCGCGTTTTTGATCGACTGTTCCCTCTCCAAGATCAGCAAATCCGCCTCGAGGCGAAGATCCGCCACCTCGTCAGGCGCCCCGGCCAACTTGGTGCAGGTTTCGAGGAGGGCGTCGCGATTCTCGTCGGAGTTTTCCTGGGCGAGGAGACGCTTCTGGCTCTGGAAGACGATGTCCAAAACGCGGTAGCGATTAGGTGCCGCCGGGGATGATTTCAAGAGCTTTTCGCCATCGCGGACAACGCTTTTGTATGCGCGCCGCATCCTCGTCTTTGAAGACACCTCGCCCGCCTCGGCCAGTTCCTTTTGCAGCGAGACGATCTCCCTTTCGGAGATCTCGCCGGCAGTATCTTGTGATTTTGCGACACCAATAAAAATTCCTGTAAGAAGGAATGCCGCCAAAAATATGTGAGTTTTCAAAGCCGTCATGGTATTACTTTTTCTCATTCGCTTTTGTCGCCTCGATTCGATCGTGGAGTGATCCGTAGCGCGTTGCGGGATGGGTGAACTTGGCCGTGCCCGCACGTTTCCGCGCCTCCTCCGCCTCTTTCGACCGTCCCAGTTGATCGAGAACCTTTGCTTTGGTGAGAAGCAAGCCTGCCACCCGATGACACACGCATGGATTCTTGCGATTGAATACCGATTCGTGCGCCTCGATGGCGGCATCGAGATCCGCCAGTGCGGGCTCCCAACGCTTCAACTGGATACGCGCCAGCGCGCGCCCGTGAAAACGGGGCGAGGTCCATCCGTCGGGATTGGGTTTCTCAGGGGGTGGGAACGGGCCCGAGAACAGCCGGGCGGCCTCGTCGTGCCCCCCCTGCTCCAGCGCAACAATCGAGCGTTCGATTTCATAGCGATCAATCTGAGTTTTGAGCGCGCGGCTGATGACACCGAGAGTTTCCCCAACACCCTCGCTCCTTACTTGCGGGTGCACCAGCCCCGACAGCTTCCAGACGATCGTTCCATCGGGACGGAGGAGGACAATGTTGGGCACGCGATCCGCAGAAAGGACGCCGAGGCGCCGCACCAGTGGATTGTTGAGCCCGCCGGGAACCGTGACCACCTGACACGGCCAGGTATTCTTCTGCATCAGGGCGTTGATGCGATCTGTATCGTCGCTCAGAAAGGCCGCGATGACTTTGATCTCTTTGTGGACATGCTGCCCGGCGAACCCGAACGCCTGTTGCATCACTCCCAAGGTCTCGACCTTTCTGCCCCGAGAGTCCTCGGTGACGGCCCCATTGATCAAAGTCGGAAACTCCCCGTCCACGTCGGCGGGCGGGTCGACAAACATCAACAGCGTCAGCTTGCCATCGGTCGCCTGCGGCAGACTCAGCTTCTCCCCGGCGAGCGTCATGAACTCAGCCTGGACAGGACCGCTCATGTCAGCAGGAGCATCGAGATCCGCCGCGTTGCTTCGCAGGTCGGCGCGCACGATCCTGCGCGCCAAGCTCGCCGGCATGTAGTAGTTATACTTGAACATCCGAAAACGATGGTTCTGATCCTTGAGGAAAGAAACGACGGGCCAGAGCGCTGGATCATCATTGGGGAATTCGAGTAGTTTCTCCCGGAATTTGGCGTGCAGATCAATTGCGTTGAAATTCATCGCGAGGACGGCAGCAGCCGCATAAGCCGAAGCGGGAGCATCGTCATTGATCAACTCCGACAGCACCAGGTGCGGGGCGAGTTCACCACGACGAAGCGCCTCTGTGGCGAGGCAAAATTGCGGAATAACATTCGCTCCATCCGGTGTCGTCGTAGCCAGGGCGATGCGTGACTCGGCGACTGCGTCCGCCAGATGCTGTGGTTCGAAAGCGAGCTTCCACATGCCGAGCAGCGCGATGATCCGGCAATTGCGTAGGTGCCACAGATCCGGCGCCTTCGCGTGCTGCTCGATGGCATCACGGCTGAGCTGCTCCACCTTCTGGTAGTTCGCCAGCGCCTGCGAACGCGTCAGCCGGTAGCGAAGCGGGGCATCGACAAAGCAGTCTTGGATTGCCCCCCGCACGTTCTCCGGAACCGATCCCGCCACGGGTCGAGGCATGTCCAGGGGCAGGAGAAATTCGCCAACGAGTAGCGACTGCAAGTGGGCAAGGTAGCGCGGGTCATCAAGATTCTGTTCCATCGACACCTCCTTCAGCAGTTCATCGATGAGGGTCGATGGCAGGAAGGCATGTCCGTGCGCATTGACCCTTACCACCATCGGATCCTGTCTCGCGACGACACGATAGGTTTGGCTCTTTTTTCCTCCGGGCAAGAGCATCGCCGTCCAATCCAAGCCCAGCGCTCGCAGCGTTTTCTCACCGCCGTCAGCAAGCTCGTCCACGTTAAAACTGAAGACATCGATCTGACCGGGAAACCGGGTTTGCAAGTCTTTGATCTTCGCCAATCGCGTGACGATCTCCGGCGTATTTTTTGACCAGAAAACCAACACGCAGGTGTGACCGATGCCATCGATCGGAAAGATCAACGACGACCTATCGGCACGCTTGAAGGAGCCGGTGAACAGCACGCGCTCGTGGGAGTAACCATTGTTTTTTCGACGCCACTCGATCAGGTCGTAGTCCCCTGCAAAGCGCCCGTCCATGGCGCGGAAGATTTGTTTCTCCAAGTCGAAAGCCTCCAGCTTGGGCGCAACCAGCGAGGCCATCATGAGACTCTTTTTCTCGCCCGGCGTATACCGGTATCGGGCGATCAGCTCTGCGAGCGCCTGCGTGCGCGCCTTCACATCTGCATTCTTTGCCGAGAAATCTCGCTCCGCAAGCAACATGTCCGCCTCGAGGCGCAGATCGGCAAGCTCGTCCGGCGCCTCGGCAAGTTTGCTACTGGTAGCGAAAAGCGCCTCACGGTTGCGATCGGAATTCTCCAAGACCAACAAACGCTTCTGGCTTTGAAAGACGATCTCCAAAACGCGGAATCGCCTCGCCTCCGCCGGTGATTTTTCGAGAAGGCCTTCCCCATCGCGGACGACGTTTTTGTAAGCGCGGCGCTTTCGGGTCGATGAGGAAGCCCCGCCGGCATCGATCAATTCCTTCTGCAGCGCGACGATCTCTTTCCCGGAAATGACTTTGGATGTCTCCCCTGCCGGTTCCCCGGCCATCCCCAAGCTCCAGAATCCCAGCAGAACCACCAGGACACAAGCCATTGCCAATCGTCTTGCCATCATCTCGATCCTTTTACCGTCCGCCTGTCTCCTTCACGGGTTTCAGTTTGAATCCCTTAATGCTAAGTCCCTTGTTCGGGGCTTTCTGGGTAAATGAGATCCGGTTTCGTCCCTCTTTCAATTCGAGCTCAACAGGTTTGGTATCCATCCAATCGGCTTTGGTGTAGGGAATATTGACATCTACGAGTGTTCTCCGGTTGATGCGAAGCAGGAACTCTTGGTTCATTGTCACCGAGCATACGTGCCCCGAAAATTCGTATTTACCGGCTTTGGGAATATCCAAGGTGTAACTGAGCAACTCCGGGCGGCGGCCTGCCAATCCGTAGTGCACTTGCATTCCGCCATCGATGCTTTCCATGAACTTTATCTTCTCACCATTCTTCGGTGATCTACATGCCGCTACGGGAATGGTGATGGTGCCATCCCCGGCCACGGTGATCTTTTTAAATTCCTCGGAGATCTCGATCTGCTCAACCTCTTCCTTCTCGCTACTTACATTCGATTCCGCAAGTTCTTCACCCGTGGCCCCAATGTCTTCTATTTTCTGATCTTCGACGATGGCCTGTCGTTTATAGAAGCCAAGCAATCTCCAGAACCCACCGCTTGAGCCATAGTCGCGCGGGGCATCTTCGGCCAGTGCTTTCCCCAACCACTCACACATCAGCGCCTGTTTATATTCCCTTGGATCTTGTTGAGCCTGTGATTCCAACAGGAAATCCATGGGGGGCATTCCATTGATGTGTTTGCAGAAATAAAAATGAGGACCCAGGACTGTTGTCCATCCGTCCGGAGTCCAGTGCGCCATGGCACCATGACCCGGGGAGGGTGCACGACGAGAAGGTATCCCAAAAGCGTATCCCGAAATTTGCCCGACAAAGGCACGGGGACCACAAATACCTCCCTCGAGGAAAAACTTTTGAATGTTACTCAGATCGGCCGGCATCCCGCTTCTATCGACGCCGCTTGTATAGGGAATATCGCTCCTAACAATCCGGCAGTAGCGCCACCTGTATTCCAAGCGCGTGTGATCGGGACGGTAGTTGCGCAACACCTTTCTGATCCAGTCGATATCTTCAAGCGTGTAGGAATCTGGAAAGACAAAGCGATAGTTCCACCCTGTCCCACCCAATTCAGAAAAAGCGGGATCCAGGATACCGTCGTCGTAGGCCTTCAGGTAATTCAGGTAGTAATTAACCAAAGATTCGGCCGCAGGGACATCGGGATAGACATAAGTATCGCCCGTATACTGAAGAGAGACAGCCAGAGCCCATGCCTGAAAGAACCCCTCGTGAGAACGTTTACTGGCTTTCTGGATGGCAGTGTAGTTTCGCATCGCCTGACCGTAATTTCCGCCGCTAGCACCTCCCATCGTCATGGCCTGCACCACGAGTTTATCATCATTGAGGAGCTTATCGATCAGCGCTCTTTCCGCTTCGCCCTGTTGCGCAAACCCGGCCAGGCGATTCGGGGTGGCATGAGATAAGAATGCGAACTTCGCCAAGTTCGCATAGTGCTTGTCGTCGGCCAAGAAGACGTCAACATTTTTAAGAACAGCCCTGGCCGCCAGAAGTACCTCCTTCTGTTTTTCGACAAAGGCAGGGTTACCCGGGTCGCATTTCAGGGTGACTTCCCGCACGACCTGGGCGATGTGGTCCTTGACGTTCTTGGTAATAGGCGGGACATTGCGAAGCGCATCGAGCTGCTTAGTGAAGTCGCCCTTAACCTTCTCATCCCCCTTGGGCACTAGGGATACAATCTCTTCCTTGAGATCAGCCAGCATCTTGCTGTAATGTGCCTCGAGTTTCTTCCCTCCGGGACTCAGGCTGACCGGCGCTGATTTTCCCGCAGCAAGGACGGATGTCGATAGGGCCAGGATCGTCGTGATCCACACACTCCTGATGAGGTTTGGTTTCTTCATAATTCTAATCTTTCTTTGTTGTATCGATCTGGTTCTCGTTACCCGTTTTCCACTCCATCAACTTTTCGTGGAATGCTTTGTAGACGCTCGGGGGAAATGGGGTGGCCGGTTTGGCATAGCGCTCGCGTATTTGAGCAGCCTCGTCGTTGCGCCCGAGCTTGGTCAAAATCTGCGCCTTGGTGGACCATAGTTCGACCAGAACGTCATCAGGATTTACCACCGTAACCTTGGCTGCGTCCTTGCGCCAATTCGGGGCCTTCTCTCTCTTTCTCCCCCTTACGTAGTTTAAATTATGGGCTTCGATCGCAACCTCGATGGACTCGAGCGCGGACTTCCAGTCCTTCATTCCCATGTAGGCCAGCGCCTTTCCATGATAGCGCGGAGGCCGCCAGGCGAAGCGGTCGGGTTCCCAAGGAAGATAAGGGCCGCCAAAGATGCGTGCCGCCTTCTTGAAATCACCCTTGTTCAGAGCATCGTAGGCTGTCTCAACTTCACAGTCCTCGATGTGGACTTTCGTGGCGAGCAGGGCCACGAATTCCTCGGCATCTTCGTAGGGCAGTCCCGATGCGTGCCACGCGACGGAGCCGTCCCGGCGGAGCAGGAAGACGTTCGGGATACGATCCGCCGAAAGGACGCCCAGTCGGCGCACCATCGGGTTGGCGAGGCCGCCCGGAACGATGGCGGCCTGGCAGGTCAGCTCCCTTGCTTTCATAAAGGCATCAATGCGTTCCGTATCTTCGGATAAAAAGGCCGCGATCGCAGTGACGTCTTTGTTAACATGCTTGTCTGCCAGGTCGCACGTGAATTGGAGGAAACTGTGATGCGACACCTTCTGGTCTTCCCCGCCGGCGTCGAGAGGAAACTCCGCATTGGGTTCCGCAGACGGCTCGACAAAGACCAACAGCGTCAGTTTGCCCTTGGTATCCTTCGGAAGATTCAGCGTTCGTCCATCCAGAGTCTTGAGCGTCATGCTCGGCAAGAGTTCCGTCATCGGAGGGGCGCCATGATTGATCATGTAGCCACGCACCGACCCGCGTTCCTTGCCGATGTAATTGCCCTTAAACAGGCGGTAGTTATGGATTCGATCACGCAAAAACGAGACCATGGACCACAGCATGGGATTGCCCCCGTCCGGCGACGCCAGCAGCTTGGCGCGGTAATGATTGTGCAAGTCCCGCGCGTTGGCGTTCAACGCCAGGATCGCGGCCGCGGCATGGGCCGAAGGGGGAGCATCGGCCCCGCCCGTTTTCTCGATCAAGTCCGCGAGGACAGACTCCGGCTGCGAGTCCCCTTGCCGAAATGCTTCCTTGGCGAGACAGAAACGCGGGACGATGTCAGCCCCGAGGGGCAGCTTTGCGGTCAGAGAAGCGCGCGCCTCTCGGGCCGCTTGTTCAAGATGCTTGGGCTCGCCTGCAAGATTCCACATGCCAAGAAGAGCAATGATTCTTCGGTTGCGCACGATCCAAAGATCCGGCGCGACTGGGTGTTGCCTGATCGCCTCACCGCACAACTGCTCGGCCTTCTCGTAGTTCGCCAGCGCCTCGGCGGTCGTCAGTCGGTAGCGGAAGGGTGCCGAAGTGAAACACCCCTGGATGGCGCTCAACGTTTCGGCGGGGACTGACACGGCTGTCCGAACCAGTTTGGCGCCGGCTCCCTTGCCTGAGCCCGATGAGATCATTTTCAACTCGGGGGGCAAGGTGACATCCAAGTCACCATCGGGCTCTGTGATCAGAAAATCGCCAACCAACAGCGACTGCAATTGCGAAAGATAGCGTGCGTCGTCGAGGCGCCGATTCAACGTGGACATCGCGGACGGTAGGCCGCGCACTCCAAGCTTGGCCTGTTCCGCCGCCTTCAGCAAGGTCGGCTCGAGAAGAGCATGGCCGTATGCGTTGACCAGGACACCTACGGGATCCTGTACAGCGTAGGTCCGATACGCCTGGCTCTTCTTGCCGCCAGGCAGCCGCATGACTGTCCAGTTGAGGTCCAGGTCTTTCAGCGTCGACGCACCCGCGTCGGGCTGCTCGTCAACGTTGAAACTGAAGACCTTGAACCGGTCCGGAAATTGATCCTCCTGCTCCTTGATTTGCTTGAGGTATGCCTCGAAGCCCGGCGTCTGACGCGACCAGAATACCATGACGCTAAGCCGCCCCATCAGATCATCTGGAAAACGCAGAGTAACGCCGTCCGCACGTGTGAAGGTTCCGGCAAACAACACGTCCAGTCGCCCGAGGCCGAGGTGTTTCCGACGAAACTCAATCACACCCGGATCACCTGCGAACCGTTCGCCCAGGGCGTCCAAGATTCTCTTCTGCAATTCGAACGCTTGTAGCTTCGGAGCAATCTGCGCGGCCATCATCAGGCTCTTCGCCTCACCCGGCGTGCCGCGGTAGCGCGCGATCAATCCCTCGAGCGCTTCGGCACGTTCCTTCACATCCGCATTCCTGCCCGACAGTTCCCTCTCCGACAGCAACAAATCCGCCTCGAGGCGCAAATCGGCAAGCTCATCCGGCGCCTCGACCAGCTTGCTACCGGTATCGAAAAGCGCCTCGCGGTTGCGATCGGAATTTTCCAAGGCCAACAGACGCTTCTGGCTTTGAAAGATGATCTCCAGGACGCGGAATCGACTCGCCTCCGCTGGTGATTTTTCGAAAAGGACTTCCCCATCGCGGACGACATTCTTGTAGGCTCGGCGCTTTCGGGTCGATGAGGAAGCCTCGCCGGCTTCGATCAGTTCATTCTGCAGCGCGGCAATCTCCTTCTCCGGGATGCCGGCACCTGCTGCCTCCTCCTGTGCGATGCAAAGCTGAGCGAAGGCAAGCGCAACACTTGCCGCACAAATGGCAAGGAGTTGCAGATGCTTCGATTGCCTTATCATCACCTTTGATAGATTGGGATATAACGATGCGGGGTAGCAAGGATGATGATCGCCATGGGGGTCGAATAGCCTCCCCCTCCGTGACCGCTCCCTTTGTCCCAGGCACCCTTTTCGTTTTGTCTGGTGATGAGCGCGTCGCGAATGAGCGGGTACCACTTCGCGTATTCATCGTCGCCCGCCTGCACCATCGCCTGGATCGCGTAGTAGTGGGTGTAGTAGTAATAGCTGCCGCCGCCGGTGATGATGCCGGGGGCCAGGCTCTTGAGATGACGCAAGGCGGAGTTCGTCATTTCGGTGTCCCGCAGTCCCACGAGCTGGGCAATGTAGGCGCCGCCCGCGGTGCAGGCCGAGGTCACTTTACCGCCTCGGGGAGTGTAGCCAAATCCGCCGGTTTGCGGGTCATGCGCACTTTCCAAATACTTGGCCACCTTGGCGATCGTCTCGTTCGGAACATAGATCCCCGCCTGACGGGCTGAAGCCAAGGCGTGGAACACGGTCTGGGTACACGAGGTATCTTCGCCGCCGTCCGCCTGAGGCTGATAGCGCCACCCGCCTCCGGGGTTCTGTGAACGCAGAATCACATCGACGGCCTTTTCGAGAGCCTTCTGGATCGCGTCATCATCTTCGGGGTCGCGCGCCATCCCCCACATTTCGGAAAGAGCCAGAGTGGCGAGCCCGTGCTCATACATCACCGTCCCAAGGTAGCCATCGGGCCGTCCCTTCGCCTCCTTCAGGAGCCATTTCATCCCGCGGTCCAACTGATCCCCGTATTGGCCGAACCCGGGGAAGTGCGCTTTCGACATAAATGCCATCAGGGAGAGCGAGGTCATTGCCACGGCATGCCCGCCTTTTCCGTTGCTGTCCCAGGAACCGTCCTCTTTCTGAATCGACAGGAGATAAACGAGCCCCTTGTCGATGGCGCGCGAGGCCTCGGCACTCAGCTCGGGGGCACCGTCCTGCTGAGCCGTTGCGGGGCTGGAAAGAAGGCACGTGAGACAGGCAACGATGAGGGTTACTACGAATTTACGCGAATCTACACGAATGAGTTTCGGGTAGCTCCGCTTTCGAATCCGACGATCTGCTTTCCTAAGATTAGTGTCCATTGTTGTCCATTCGTGGTTTCTCAATTCATTCCGTCAACCGTTCGTAGTAGTCCTTGAGGATCTCACGGTATTCGAGGGGCAGCTCGCGTGCGAAGTTTTCATTCAAGGCGGCGCGGTCGCGGCGTCCGAGCACCTGCCATTCGAGACGCCCGCCCTTGGGGCGCTTTCCAGTGAGGGCGCCGGGGAGGAAAAGTTGTAACTCGCTATCATCGGGCTCGGCATCGTCAGATGGTGCGGGATCTGCTGGCGGAGCCGGTGGGGGCACGTCGACATACTTCAGCGCATACTCGAGGATGAAGTAGCGCAGGGCATCAGCCGCCTGATTCTGGCTGGTGATCGCCGCGTCGCGATCGCCGGACTCCAACTTCGCGGCGGCTTCGACAAGATGACGGTGGGCTTTCCCGATATTCGGATGCGGCTCAGGAGCGGGCAGAATCAGAGCCGGAACCACTTCCTCAACAACGGGCTTGGGTTCGGGTTCGGGCTCAGGTTCCAGTTCGGGCTTAGCAACTCCCGGGGGATCAGCCTCCTCAGGTGCCTCTTCAGATGCAGGCACTTCAACGGGCTCAACGGGCTCAACGGGCTCAACGGGCTCAACGGGCTCAACGGGCTCAGCAGGCTCAACAGGAGCTGGCGGAGGAGGTGGTGGTGGCGGCGGTGGGAAGAGCGCCTTGCACTGCTCTGCGAGCATACCTTGCTGCGCAGCGAGACTGGCCAGTTGCGCTGGCTCAGTGACCTGGGTCTTGCGAGCAAGGTCCTTGTGGTGTGCTGCGACCGACAGCGCCGTATTAAGCATTTTGACCTCGTCAGAGGGCTCTTCTATAATGGCCCCAAAAGGTGGTGGTGTGATGAGGTAGGCGAGATTTTCCATCAGCAGCTGCATGTCCTCCGTATCCGCGACAAGCGCATCGAGCGCCTCTTCAACTTCGGCTCCAGATCCTTTCTTTGAAATCACATCAATCAAGCGGGCTGCGGTATCGGCGTAGCGCTCCTCGTCGGTGAGCTTTTGCAGGTCGCGGCCGAATTGCCCGGCTTTCTTTTTCAACGCCACAGCATCAGGCGCGCCCTCGGCCTGTTCCTGCCATTGCCGCATCTTTGTCCGGATCACCGCGCTTTGCGGCATGGCCTCGTACATGAATTCCGTGACCTCGAGGATGTAACGATACTCCGGGGTCACCTTGTCGATCTTCGCCCGCAATTCCTGCAGAGATTCCACGACAAAGGATTGCGCGTCGAGGGCCTCTTCAATGTCGTCGTCTTCCAGGCCGAGCGCGGCCGCGCCCATGTCTTCCTTGGCGAAGAGCATCACCGTGCCGGTTTCGATCTTGTGAGCCAAAGGATCGAGGGAGGTCAGCACCGCGTCCACCGCATGGATCAGATTTTTCTGCGGGATGACGAGCCCCGGATAGTCTTCCGGCTTGGCTTTCTTGGTGATTCCAGTCAGCTGAACCTGCTCGTCCTCGATCTCAGCCAACAGTGGACTCGGGGCAAGGGCGCTTCCGGTGATTCCAAGCACACCGGCAAAGGAAGATCGCGTTGCCGTCAGTCCCTCAATCAGGCTACGGGCCTCTTCGATCGCGTCGAGCGCTTGCTCCTGGAATTCGATCGCGTCATCAGGCTTGTTATTTTTGAGTAAAGGCGTGGCGGCATCCACAGCGTTCGCAATCCGGGCGAGGCTATCGAGCAGCGGCTGAAATTCGTCGCTTTGCGTCCCTTGAGATTCGTTCCAAAGGACGATGGTTCCTCGGAACCCCTTCGCATCCTTGGACAAGGCTTGATTCACGGCAGTGAGGAAGGCGGTATTAACCTCGTCATCAGCGGCGTCCTCCACCTGCTCAAGCAGCACCAGCAAACGCTCCTCAAGCATAAACAACTGCGCCGCCTGTTTCCCAAAGCTGTTAACCGAAGCCTTCATCTGCTCCTGTTGGGTCATGGCCATCATACGCTTGCCGGTCAATTCGGCTAGCTCCGCAAAGGCGGTCTCGGCACCTTGTTGATGCCCGGCCGCAGCCTTGCCATCCCCGGCTTTGATTTGGGCCAAAGCCGCCTCCATCGCACTTTCTGCGGAGGCCAGCAAGCGATCGACCGGAGGCGCGGCCGGCGCGGAGGCCGCGAAGAGCTTGGGACGACGAGCCGGAATCTCCGGCATGAGCAGCAACTGGACTTGCCTCTGCAGATCGGACTGGGCATGGGCGACGGTGGATCTCTGCTCCGCAAATTCTTGCGGCGTCAGGTCGGCCCCCTCCTCTCGCAGAGTTCTATGCCCGGCTACCTGCGCGGAGAAGATGTCGCGGGCGATCGCCAGAGCCTCGTATTCGGCACCGAGTCGCAGCCGGAACTCCGCGTGCAACAAAGCCGCGATCACCCCGGCTTGCAGGCTCGCCGCCTTTTTAATTTCCGCTTTGGGAACGAGCGCGGCGGCTTCGCGCATCTTGGCATCGGCCCCCGAGCGGACCAGCCCGTTGACGAGGCGGGACAAGTTAAAGGCGATCAGAGCATCCACGCTGGTGCTCTCTTTGTTACGTGGCGTGGCAGCCAGCAAACGGGCGGTCTCTTTTGCAAGACCGGTTTGCGCTTTCTCCAAGTTGCCCCGGTCGGCATCGTCACCAGTGATTGTTTGCAAGCGCAAGGCGGACTGGGCCTGAGCCGTCGCGTGCAGTTCGCGGGCCATGACATCCGAGGCTTCAGCGAATCCGAGCTGTAAGACCACCAGACCAAGCTCGCGTGCCGAGCTGTTCACCATCTCGATGGCTGCTACCGGACTCTTCTTTTTTCCGTCGTCCACTGCAGCAATCTCCCGCAACAAGGAAGCCGCCTGCCCGACATGTCCGTCTCCGATCCGAGTCAGTTCGGAGCCGAGTTTGACCAGCGCCTCGCTTTCGGCCTCATCTGAAACCTTGTTCGCTATCAGATCTTCGACCAAGGTATTGATCCGAGCGCGGATCGAGCCGAGACGTTCGCGCATCAGGTCCTGCCGCACCGCTTCCACTTGGCAGGTCTGCACGAAGACGTCCGCCGAAGGATCGAGATTGCGGATCACATCATGCACCCCGCGCTCCTCGCGGTAGATGGTGCGGATCTGATTGAGGAGGCGGCGCTTCTGCTTTTCGATCTGTGCGAGATAATCTTCCTTGGACAAAAATTGCACACGACGGGCAGCCGAGCGCACCCGGTGCGGACCATCTGGTTCCGGGTATCGGTCGACCAACTCAATGGCAAAGGAAACGGTATCCCCGACGGCGAGCTCGGGAAGAGCTTCCCGATAGTCCCAATCGATCTTCTGCTCGCTACCATCACCATCTTCAGGCGTCGGCAGGGTGACCTTTTTCTCCCCCGTCTTGTTGACCCGGTAGACAATGGCAGCCTCTCCGATGCCGTGGTCATCACGACCGCGGAAGGCGAAATCGATCCCGCGCTCGAGCGTCGCAAACAAGTTTCCGGCGGGTGAAGTCATGTCGACGCCCGGCGCTCGGTCCGGCGCCACCTGCAGGTAGTGGCGCGGACTGGAAAAATTGAACCCGTGCTCTTTGTCGACCCATCCGAAGCTGTAGGCCCGCGACCCGGCGGCCACCTGCTCCATCGTCACCGAGCGACCGTCTTTACCGATCTCCAAGGGTAGCGACTTCCCTTCAGCCGGACGAAACTCAGCATCACCCACCGCACGATCGAGGGTTAGGTTCCAATGAATTTTTGTGCCCTCCGGCACCGTAAGCGTCAGAGCTTCGACAGTCTCAATGGGACGCCGCGTATAATCCGGGAACTCGAGAGTGACTTCGGTGCGCACGATCCGGGGCGCCGATATCACTTGCACCGTGTGCCAATCACTCTCCGCGTCGCCAGCAACGATTCGATAATCGAAGCTACGGAACACCGTCTCGGCCTCGTATTCACAAACTCCGTCGACGACCGCCAGTTTGCGTTCCCTTGGCTTACCTTTGCCGGTGCGCAAGATGATCTCGGCGCGATCCGGAACCTCTCCCGAAATCTCCGCCACGAGCCGGAGGCCTTGACCTTCCTTTACGATCCGATCGCCCTCATTAATATCAATCAGAGTGCGCGTTGGATACTCGACCGCCAACCACGGGGTGAAAATACGACCGAAGCCGGCTGCCAAAAACGGCCCGTTGTAAACCGCAAATCCTCCGATGACCAGCACCGGGATGAGGGCGAGAAGAATAAAGCGGCGGAATCCTTTGAACGAAACAATATCCTCTGCCCGGAGTGGCTCGGCGGCCTCCTCGGCCATGCGACAGGTTTCTTCGCGCAGCGTCTCGGACCCACTCAAGGTCGACCCGGAATCCCCAAACTGCACCGCCGTCATCAGCAGGCTCTCCATGCCACCGTGCTTCTTCTCCACCTGAAGGGCAGTGTGAGAAGCGTCGTATCTCCGGAGGTGCTGCCAGCCACACTGCCACGCTTTGAAAATCGCGACGACAACCAAGGTCACCAGGATCACAACGCGCCCTGCCGCCGGAAGGTCGAACAACCAATCCACTGCCACACCAACTAAAAACAACAGAAGCACCCAACGACAAAAGGTCAGGAAACCGGTCGTCCGGTGCAGCTTTTGATCGCGACGCCACACCTCCCTGAGGCGTGCATCGAGAATTTTATTCTGGCTAGGTTCGTTCATGAGAGATCGTATTTTCTACGCAAGATCCACTCAAACCCTAACAGAACAACCAAGAGCGAGACGATCAAGACGTTGTCCCAGAGGGGCCGGTCGGTTCGAATTGTAGTGATGTGCGGTTCGCGGTTCAGCAAGTCGGGCAGTTTTTTGAGATCGAGAACACCTAGGCATTCCCCTCCAGACAAATCGGCGATTCGGCGCAGGTGTTCGATCTGCATATCGGTGTTGGCCAATTCCGGCCTGAGATCGGCGACCTGGAATTCGGCGATATTTGAAAGCGGTCGATCGGCCGTATTCGCTTCCACGCGGTAACCGCCGGCGCGCGGCGGTGAGAAGTAACCTTCGTAGAGACCGGGATTCGAAGCGTCGGGCCGGAGAGTGACCCGTTGCGGTTCGCCGCCCGCCGCATCCGCATCGAGCGAGCTAACCTCGATCTCGAAACCCGGCTGAGTCAGCGGTTCGTAGTCGTCGTCGAGAAGATGTGCATAGAGCATGACCTGGCCGCCGACCGGATAAGTGACACGATCCGTTTCAAGACGGATCTGCTTATGCTCGCCCATGAGCCTCGATAAAGTCAGAAACTGGACGCACTGGGACCAGACCCTCCAGTGATATTTATCCCCTGTTTTGAAACGCAACAACCACAGCCGGTCGGTCGCCATCATCATGCATTTTCCGGTCCCGTAACGCTGCCATGAAACAAGCGGGTATCGGTCGGCACGGGATAGGGTATCGGAGAGTTCCGCCAGCACCGTCGCTCCGGGCCGCGGTGCAAGCAGCGGAGGGATGCGGTCGAGCGGCGCGACCCGGCTCCAGACGAGATCGTTCTCATCCTGGTCGTTCTCCAAGGTCATCACGAGACTACTGCGACCCTCCGGCGTGAGCACGGGATAGACGCTATCATCAACATCCTCCCACTTTGCCTCCGGATCAAACTCGACCGGCAGCATGCGCTCCACCGGCGTCCCGGCATAGCTGGCGGGGGCGAAGCGCGAACCACAGAGCATGAGCAAAGATCCGCCGCGTTCTTTGACCAATTCCTCGAGCCGCAAGAATGCCTCCGCCGAGAAGAATGACGAATCGACATCGCCGAGGATCACGAGGTCGTAGGAGAAGGCCTCCTCGCGATCCTCTGGAAATTCCGCGATGTACTCCGAAGAATTCTGCGCCAACTCGGGTTGGGCACGGGTGGCGATGAAAGTGGCGTTGATCCGCGGGTCGCGTTTCAGCATGGCGCGCAAGTACCGGAACTCCCAGCGAGCGCTGCCTTCGATACAGAGCACGTTGATCCTTTCGTTCACAACCCGGACGCTGCGCGCCACCCGGTTGTTCGCGGCGGTGGCTTCGTCGGCAAATGGTTCAATCGCAACCTCGATCCGCGCCGCACCTTTTTCGGCAACATCGACATTGAAAAAGATCTCTTCAAATTGCAGTCCGCCAGCAAGCGTGACGCTCTGGCGGACGACGCCCCGCCCATTGAGGCTCACCGTCAAATCTGCGACACGTTTCTCGTAGCCTTTCGATTGGAGTTGAACACGAATCGGAACCTTATCGCCGGTAAAGGCGACATCCTGCATGATGATGTTGCGGATCGAGACATCGTCCGGGTCGGCGATTCCCACCGGCACGGTGTAAACCGGGATCCCGCGCCGGCCCAGATCGCGCACCGCTGCCTCAATACGCCGCGACGAAGTATCGAGTCCGTCCGAGACCAATACAACACCCGCCAACGGTGTACCGCGCCCCGTCTTCGCCACCGACTCCAGCGCTCCCGCAATCGAGGTGCCCGCCCCGTCGGCCTTCAGCCTGGTTAGTGAATCGACATCCTCCCCGCCACTGCCACCGACACGTTGCAGGGTCTCGCCAAAGCCGTAGTAGCTGACATCGAGATCTTCGGCGATCGAATCAAATATCGACCGCGCTGACTTCGACAACAGGTTCGTCGCCAGATCCAAGCGCGAGGATTCGGCGACGGCTTGGCGTGATTTGTCCGCGAGCGAAGTGACGCTGCGATTGATCTCTTCCGGTGTTTCCGAAAGCGGCAGGATTCCCAGTGCGGCGGCCGCCTCACCGATATCCTCAGACCTTTTGCGTTGGTCTTTGATCGACATACTTTCAGACACGTCGATGAGAACCGGAAGGCGACGCTTCTCGGTGTGGGTTTGCTTGATGGTCGCAGTTGGCTCGAAGAGCACGGCCACGATCAGGGCGAGCGCCAGCAATCGCGTCAGCGCAAGCGAAACGCGAACCCATGTCGGCAATCCTTGGCGACGACAATAAAGGAATATCGTCAGTAGGATGACGGCGACAAAGGCCGATAGCACCACAGCGCTCGAAACCGGGCGCGCCCAGAAGAGTCGCTCAATCTGTCCTTCACTAAAAATCCATGCAATCATCTAAACACTCTCGGGGTTTGCCCCGGAGGGCGTGGTTTGTTTTTTGCCGGCAGCCGGCAGCTTGGACATCCATTTTGCCAACAGGCTCTCGAGCACCAGCAGGCCGAGCCCCACCAACAGGAGGTGAAACCAGAACGATCGCCCGGCGCGGGATTCTTCGACGGTATCGAGCAGATCAGCCTCCGACTCAGCCACCATAATTTCAGTCCCATCAAATGCGAGGGCTGTTTCCACCGCAGAAAGACAACTCACATCCGATTCGTTGGTATCGACATTGACCGCCACCGGCAGGCCGGGTGCCTGAAGACTGACCCGCGCGAAGTAGAATCCTGACTCGCGGGCGTGCTCCAACATCGCCACATACTGGCTACGGTGCTCGCTAACCGGGACGGAAATAGTTTCGCCGGAAGGGGTGTCGAACACGGCCTCGCTCGCATCAGGCTGATCGACGTAGGACAGCGAAAGCGAATCGCCCACGAGGCGCGGCGTCTCAAATTCCCGGGCGGTGAGGTAGGTCACCATCTGTTGTAGAACCATGGGGAACACCGGGGTGACCGCCAGGTTGTTCCAGGCGGAATCGGCCGAACTCGTAAACATGAAAACCTGCCCGCGCCCGACCGAATGCTCCAACAACAGCGGCGCCGCCGTGCCAGCGAGAGACAAGACCGTCGAACTGGAGGCAGAAGGCTTTACCTGCAGCACTTTGCGGAAACGCGTTTCACTTAGGAGATCCTCCGGCAGAGAACGCAACGGTCGGCTCACGGGATGGTCGGGCATGGACGGATCGAGCGGCCTGCCCACACCGAGAGCATCTCCCGTGCTCACCGTTTGCTCGATCACGGCCGGCAGCAGCGAAATCCCATCAAGCGAGGATCGCTTGTTCCAGGCAGAAGCGTCAACCTTATCGCCGGCAAACCAGATCAGGCCGTGGCCGGCGCGGACATAGGTTTCAAATGAGCGCGCCTGCTCGGGCGTAATCTCGGGAACGTTCTGCAAGATCACGACATCGAAGGTCGCCAGATCCTGAGCCGGAAGATCGATCCATGGCACTGACTGCACGGCGAAGTTCTCCCCTCCTCCGCTGCCGCCCCGCGCCCGGAGCGCCGCAGTGATGAAACTTCTGGAACCACCATCTGACGATCCCTCCACACTGAGCACCGAAACCTCATCCCGGATCACCGCCACAGTCCGGCGGGCATTGTCTTCGAGCAACGCATCCGGTTCCAGCTGGGCACTAATGCGAACAGCGCCGGAATTGCGGAAATGGACGAACAGCGAAACCGTCTCCGACGCCCCCGGTGCAATGGCAGGGATGATCTTGGTGTCGACGGTGTTGCCATCGGCCACCCCTTTGACCCTGACATTGGCAACCGCCGCTGTCCCAAAGTTACGCACCGTCGCACGGTAGCGTGCCGCGGTGTCCTTACGCAGAACGCCGGCCACGAGTTCCAGATCAGTGATCGCCAGGTTGTCGGCACCGCCACGCACCGGGACGATGGTCATCGAAGAGCTCTTGTCCAGCGTCTCCAACGCCTCGCCGAACCACGCCGGGCGATCGCCCCAATCCCCCCCCTGCAAATCTGTCACGAGGTAAATTTTCTTTTGCGGGGCATCCATCGACTCGATCAGTTCACTCAGTTTCTGCGGGACACTATCCAGGTCCAGTGACTCCGGGCTCGGGCTCTGGGCACGAAGTAATTCGTCGAACAAAACAGGATCGAAAGCCATGTTGCGCGCGACCACTTGATGCTCGGCACCAAGGATTACGAGGCTGACCGGATCACCGGGATGGATGCCGGCCGCGACCGCGTCGATCTTCTCTAGCGCCTGTTCGAAGCGTGTCGAAATGCCATCGCTGTGACCCATGCTGTAAGAGGCGTCGAGTGCGATCACAACTCCCGCCCGGCGTTCACCAATTCCGTCTGGCACGGCGACCGCCTCTTTCATGAACGGCTTCGCGAGAGCCGCGACCAACAACAGGACCGCGAGGCAACGCAGGCAGAGCAAAAAGATGTCACGCAGGCGAATCTGCCGCGAGCGCACGTTGA